>B570J13894_1000094_pt1 | contig 10936 bp, 15 predicted proteins | sample LakMenepilimnion_FD_13894 | JGI IMG/M metagenome (IMG submission 13894) | reverse complement strand
GAGTTCTATTGATGCTTTTAAAGATTACCAATCACAAAGAGCTTGGACATGGGAACACCAAGCAATTACACGTGCGCGCTTTTGTGCTGGAGATGAAAGTATAGGCAATCAATTTGAAAATGCTCGATTAGATATTCTAGAAACGCAAAGAGATATAAAGCAGCTAAAGATAGACGTATTAGATATGCGCGAAAAAATGCTTGAAAAACACAAGGTCGATCATGAACTTTTCGATCTAAAAAAAGATCGTGGAGGCATTATTGATATTGAATTTATTGTGCAATATTTTGTTTTAGCTTTTGGTTCTTCAAATAAGGCACTTACTCAAAATATAGGCAATATTGGATTACTTAATCTTTTTAGTGAGCAAAATTTAATGGAGNCTCTCACAGCTAAAAAACTCATCAGCGCTTATCGATTATATAGAGAGCTTCAACATCAATTAGGTCTTGAGACTAAATTAGATGGAAAAATAAAGTATTCTGAAGTTGTAGATCACCCGGCTGAGGTTGTATCTATTTGGAAAAGTATTTTCAATAGTTAATTTTTTTTACGCTTGAAAATATTTAATCTCAATATAAGTAATAGAGAGACTATGACAGCGTAAATAAGTGGCTCAGTTAAATCCTTTTTTACAAGCCATACAAAATGAAGTACACCTAGTATAGCTATGAGGTAAATAAGGCGATGCAATCTTTTCCAATTTACTTTAAGTCTTCTCATCATCCTATCTGAAGAAGTGAAAGCTAATGGAAGTAATAAAAGCCAAGCTAAAAAACCTACAAGCACATAGCGATGTTTAATAATGTCATTTTTGATATCGATCCATGCAAAATGGTAGTCAAGCCATATATAGCAAAGCAGATGAATTGATGCGTAGAAAAATACAAAAAGCCCTAGCATTCTTCTGTATAGAATCCACTGACTAATCGTTGTAATGTTTCTTAAAGGTGTCATGCTAAGTGTTAAACATAAGAAAATGAGCGTCCATTTTCCGAAGTGACGTTCAATAAACTCTATGGGATTAGCTCCAAGATTATTTTGTAATATATCTATGCCGATAGAAAGAATAGGCCAAAGACCTAAAATAAAAATAAAGCGTTTGATATAGATTGGATTTAACTTCAAGGCGAATTAAAAATTTTTATTTAAATCCATACCTTGATAAAGATGAGCCACTTCTTCTTTATAGCCATTAAACATTTGCGTTTTAAGTCTAGGAGATAATAGGCTTTCTCCAATTCTTCTCTCGGTAGCTTGTGTCCATCGAGGATGATCTACTTCAGGATTCACATTGGAATAAAATCCATACTCTTTGGGATTGGCTTTCATCCAAGTAGATATAGGCATTTTTTCTACTAATCTAATCTTAGTAATTGCCTTGATACTNTTAAAGCCATATTTCCAAGGGACNACCANCCTAATAGGTGCNCCATTTTGTTTTGGTAAAACTTTTCCATATAAACCNACTGCCAAGATAGTGAGTGGATGCATAGCTTCATCTAATCTTAGTCCTTCCGTGTATGGCCAATCTAGCATGTCATCTTTTTGCCCAATCATTTCGCTTGGGCGCTTTAGTGATACAAATTCAACATATTTAGCATTTCCTGTTGGCGTTATTTTTTTAAGTAACGAATTTAATGGAATACCTATCCAAGGAATCACCATAGACCAACCCTCAACACAGCGAAGTCTATAGATGCGTTCTTCTATTGGTATGAGCTTTATGAGTTCATCTATATCAAGTTTTAATGGTTTCGCTACAGAGCCTTCAATCGAAATCGACCATGGGTCAATTTTTAATAAATGCGCATGATCCTGTGGATCTGATTTTGAAGTGCCAAATTCATAATAATTGTTATAGCTTGTAATATCTTTGAAAGAAGTAAGCTTTTCATTACTAAGGTCTTTTGATTGAATAAAGGAAGGAAGAGTATTAAGCGCAGTGAAACCCGTGTTTGTAAATGTGGATAGTGCAGTAGAGCTTAAAATTAGACCTAAATTTTTTATAAAATTTCTGCGGTCATTATAAATATGCTCAGGTGTAATTTCTGATGAGGGTATTTTTTTAAATGTAGTCATAGTGAATTCTAACTATTTTTTCTATATAAAGCTGAGCTAATATCCCTAGAAGTAGAAATTTTAATGTATATGATAGTTTGACAGAAGTTTTTAGGGTTATGAATTTTGGCAGTATAGAATAGCGATATACAAATGTAGATAAAATAGTATTGAACTTTAAAAGTAAGAAATGTATCTAGATCACTTCATTAATATGAAAGATAAAAAAATGGCAAAGAAAAAATGTAAATATAATTGGCATATGGCTTTTAGATGCGGCCTTGGTTCAGCATTTTATGTATTAGGTATTGCCGCTTTTATTAAATATTTATTCAATTAGGCCGGATGTCAAAAAAAGAGACTTTATTAACCGAAGGAGATATTTCCAGGCTGATCGAAATGGCTTGGGAGGATAAAACACCTTTTGAAGCCATCTTAAAGACGTATCAACTAGATGAGCCTTCTTTAATGAGGCTCATGCAAAAGCACCTTAAGCCTTCATCTTATCGATTGTGGAGAAAGCGTGTTAAAGAGCGATCAAGTAAGCATTTAAAACTAAGATCGCCTGACATTAAGCGAGATCACTGCGTTACTCAATATAAAATTAGCCGTTAAATTATTATGGGAATGGTAAAAAAAGAAAACTTACCGACAAAAATTTGCCTAGTTTGTCAAAAGCCTTTTTCTTGGAGAAAGAAGTGGCAGCTTGTTTGGAATGATGTGAAATACTGTTCAGAGCGATGTAAGCGTCATAAAAATTAAGCATGATCGGAAAAATTAGAAAAAAACTTCTACCACCTATATTATCAGAGGTCATTCCGGACCCTATAATATGTCCAATATGTAGCAGGGTTATTCCAGAGTCTCAAAAAGATGCGCACCATTTAATTCCAAAATCTAAAGGTGGTAAATCTACGGAATATCTTCACCGAATCTGCCATAAACAAATCCACGCTTTATTTAATGAAAATGAACTCGCTAAAATATTGAATACTGCAGAGTCATTAAGAAACCATTCCGATATGCAAACGTTTATTAATTGGGTGAAAAATAAGCCAGATAATTTTTACGAGAGAGCTGCTAAAAGTTCACGTATTAAGAAATAGTGAGATCATTCATAGTATTTTTTGCAACACATAGAAAAGTATGATCATAAGAATTGTTACCATCATCATTGAAGTGAAGAAGCCGTAACCATTTTTAAGTAACCAACTAAATAAAGGTAATACAGGCATTACTGGCAATACGTAAATAAAATTTTCATTGGCTAATTTAGCAATTTTCTCTGTATCTTTGCTTTCAAACCAAATCATCGTGTAAGCAGTAAAAGAAATAATTGGCAGTGCCAACAAGAGTGCAGCTAATTTTGTATCTTTCTTGCTTAACTCAGTAACAAGAATAATTACCAAGACGGCGATAATAATTTTTATGAGGTAAACCATTAGTAAACGATCTGCATGTTTGGTTTCTCAGGTATTTTTGGTATATATGAAGCTTGATTATTTGCTATTCTTTTAGCGCTCCATAGAACAACGAGGGCATCTAAAATATCATTATCCATTACATCTTTTTTTTGATATTTAGTTCGGATCGCATCAAAATTTAAATTCAGAAAATGTTTATCAAGAAGAGATTTCCTTATTTTAAAGCCTTCATCTGTCTTTTTGCTCTCAAGGATTACTTTTTCATTATTCATAGCTCTAAAGCTTAGCTCCGGATGTATTTCAAATACTTTTATATTCTCATAATGAAGTATATTTTGGACATCCTTTATCTTGGGAAATAAATACCAAGATTGAAGTGACATGGATTTCCCAATAAGTTTTTTAGATACAAGGGATGCTTTCTCATAATTCGGTTGATCTAGCATTTCTGGTGTTGGCGCTGTAAATACAGAAGAGGCTTTTTTACTAAGAAGTTTTCTAGCTAATTGATCGGCTTGTCGAGGCATCACTTCCGATAAGATGACGGGTATATCGATACCAATGATTAACTGATTGGTCCCAATAAAAAAATTCTTGAGATTACTTATGCTTTGAAAAACAGCAGTTTCAATAACCCCCTCTTGATTCTGCCATGCTGCAAACCAACCAGATTTACATCCATCGATGCCGACGATTAAAGGCAACTAATTCACCCTGCAGTATTTCATTTTATTAAAGCGCCATAGAGCGAAGTATGAATAGAACACTTTACTCAGTTGGTAAATTAATGGCATTTTGATTATAAAACTTAATAATCTCCAGCCTTTTAGGTTGTTCCATATAAGACAAAATGCATCTACACCCCTATAAAGTCTCTCTTTTCCATCGATAGCATGAAGACTTAATAAAGCATCCTTCTGCACAATCCCATATTTACTAAGTAATTCATGATGTGTATGAAGATTGCACCATAAGAAAACGCCTTTCGGTGCGATTGATTTATAGTAATTAATCTCTTTTAAACAAAGGCTGCAATGTTGATCGTAAAGAATTTTTATCATATTTATTAATCTTAAAAAGAGAAAGGCTCCAAACCATTCGGGGGAAAAATTTGGAGCCGATCGAGCAATATTTCAGCTTATTGCTTCTTAACTAGAGTTCAAAAGGTAATAAAAATTCATTTTTTATAAAAATATAAAAAAATGTAGCTTATAGATAGCAGTTTATTAACTGTCAAAAATTTGAGCCATTTCAGGTGACTTTATTACAATTTACGCTGAAGATTTATTGTGGAAGGTATAAAGTAAAAGAACCCCTCCATTCTGCATGTTCTTCAAGGATAGTAAGTAACAAAAAAGGAGGGGCGAACTTAGAAAAAATTGATGTCGAAATAAATTTTAACTGATCTAATTTTATGCTTTTTGTTATAAAAATCAATATAGTAAAGCACATTTATTTATTTCCATAGTTAAATTATGGTTAATGAAAACCATGAAACAAAATTTAAGTGTTTTGAAAAATTCAAATCACAGGCTAAACTGACATTTGGATAATTTACTTAAACACAAGTTAATTATTTTAGTTCTTGAAAGTTGTTTTCTATCAACCATTAGGAGGTTCCTATGTTTCAAGGTTTTTTTAAATCGGTAAAAAATAAGAGCTTATTAGGTTTGTCTTTATTAGGCTTATCAACATTAGCTTTTGCAGAGGGCCATTCAGCCCAAGTTCTCCAATCAAGTGATTTTGTTGGCATTACTTTTTGGTTAATTTCAATGGCATTAGTTGCTTCAACTGCTTTTTTCTTTCTTGAAAGAGATCGCGTAGTAGGTAAGTGGAAAACTTCTCTTACTGTATCTGGACTGGTTACATTAGTAGCAGCTGTTCACTATTTCTATATGCGTGACGTGTGGATTGCAACAGGATCAACACCAACAGTGTATAGATATATTGATTGGTTAATTACAGTGCCTTTATTAATGATTGAATTCTATTTAATTCTTTCAGCGATTACGAAAGTTTCTACAGGCGTCTTTTGGAGACTTGTAATTGGTACATTAGTAATGCTTGTTGGAGGTTATGTCGGTGAGGCTGGTTATGCCGATGTTATGACATCATTCATTGTTGGTATGCTTGGATGGTTCTATATCCTTTACGAAATTTTTGCTGGTGAAGCAAGTAAAATCGCTGCAAATAAAGCTCCAGCAACAGTTCAAAAAGCCTTCCATACAATGCGATTAATTGTTACATTTGGTTGGGCAATTTATCCATTAGGCTATTACTTTGGTTATTTAACTGGTTCAGATCCTGCAAGCAGCATGGCATCATTAAACATCATCTATAACTTAGCTGACGTTTTAAACAAAATTGCTTTCGGTGTAATTATTTGGTCTGTAGCAGTATCAGAATCAAAATAAGTATGTAATGTCTTTAAAAAACTGTGCAGCTTAGGCTGCACAGTTTTTTTATTTTTACTAATTAAATTTAATAATATCAATAGGTTAAGATAATTAATATCGATACACTAACCCCATGAGCATAGATGAGTTTAATTTAGTATATAACGCGATCTCTTTTGCAATCGCTGCTTTTGGAGCATCAACCGTATTTTTCCTCCTGCAAAGGTCACAAGTTTCACCCGCATACAAAACTGCATTAACCCTTTCGGGACTTGTTTGTTTAATTACAACTTACCATTACTTAAGAATTTTTGAGAGCTTCAACAGTGCTTATGTATTGAAGGATGGTTTAGTGATACAAAGTGGCATGCAATTTAATAATGCATATCGATATGTTGATTGGCTATTAACCGTTCCCTTATTGCTTCTAGAATTTGTATTAGTCTTAAGATTGCCTCATACGGAAACATACAAAAAAGGCCTAGGGTTAACTTAGCTTCTGCGCTTATGGTTTTATTGGGCTACCCTGGAGAAACCCTTACAATTGGATTTGCTAAGATTATTTGGTGGGTTTTAGCAATGATTCCATTTTCTTATATATTGTATGAAATGATTAAAGGGGTCGGTGCATCAATTAAAACTCAACCTTTAGTTGTTCAGCCATTATTCAAAAAAACAAGACTACTGATTATCCTGTCATGGTCATTTTATCCGCTTGTTTATATCCTACCTTTATTTGGTCTGTCCGCATTCGTCAGTGTTCAGGTTGGGTTCACTGTTGTTGATATAGTTGCTAAATCAGTTTTCGGGATTTTGATTTATATTATTGCGCAAAGAAAGTCAGAAATTGGCGCTTAGTTAAGTCTTTGACAAACAGATATATTTTATACATATATTCTTTTAAATAAGACTCATTATGATTTCAAACGAAAGTGATTCACTAGAGAGTGTTAAAAAACAGCTAGCCAAGTCTTTCGAGGTGAACGAGAAAAATTTATCTCTATGGCTGAATTGGCATGGAGGGTCGGAAGGAAAATTAATGCGCTCTCACTTGGCACTTTCTACCGGAGAAGCATTAGGACTGTCAAAACATACAGCAATTATTTGGGCAGTTGTTTGTGAGTTAATTCATAGCGCTTCGCTTCTGCATGATGACATTTGTGACAGCGATGAAATCAGAAGAGGCAAGGTAAGTGTATGGAAAATTTTGGTATACCAGCTGCTATATGCACTGGCGACTATTTAATAGCAGAGTCCTTTAAAAAAATTACTGAAATTGAGCAGGGCTGGCATCAAAATATCTTACTAGGGTTACTTTCAGGCACCGTTAAGGAAATTGTTTTTGGCCAGTCAGGTGATGTCAACACAAGCTTCTTAAGTCTAGGCTGGGAAGAGTATAAAAGTCTGGCTACAGCAAAAACATCACCCCTTATTTGTTTACCTATGATGGGGATGTTTAAATGTGCTGAGCTAGATGAGCCTTATTATATTAATTTAAGAAAAATGACAGACGAACTAGGGCTTGCCTATCAAATTGTTAATGACTTGGAAAATATTTTATTGAACCAAGCAAATGAAATTCCTCAGATATTGAGTTTGAAAGAATGAATGCATTGGTAGTTTTAGTTAAAGAAAAGTCTTCTGAAAAAGAAATTAATTTTTTGAAAAAAAATAAAGCTGAATTTAAGCAATTTTTAATATCTTCAAATATTAAAGATGATTTAATTGATAGGATTCAATTGATACTAGAAAATATTAAAAATTCTTTACACCTTATGCCGGTCGTCATCAGACCTATTATTTCTTCTCTTTGTGAAGAGATAAACAAAAAAGCTAGCCAGTTCACACATGCAAAATAAAAAAATAATTGTAATCGGAAGTGGTTTTGGGGGAATCGCTGCAGCTTTGCGTATGAGGGCTAAGGGTTATGAAGTCGATTTGCATGAAAAATTGGATCAAATTGGCGGAAGAGCAAGGCAGTTTAATCGTAATGGCTTTGTTTATGATGCGGGCCCTACAGTCATTACCGCACCTTATCTTTTTAGGGAATTATTTGAAATTTTTAATGAAGAAATTGATGATTTCATTAAATTTATTCCTTTGGATCCCTGGTATCGCTTTAGATTTCATGATGGGACATTTTTTAATTATGGCCCAGATCAAGATCAGTTATTAGAACAAATAAAAGCCATTGAGCCTAGAGATGTAAATGGCTATCTTAAAATGCTTCAGCATGCTGAGAAAATATTTGAATTAGGCTACCTCAAGCTTGCTGATCAGCCTTTTCATAAATTAAGNAGTTTAATTAAATATACCCCCGATATTATTAAGTTAAAGGGCTATCAATCTGTTTATCAATTTGTNTCAAGCTATCTAAGNCANCCAAATTTAAGGCAAGCCTTCTCAATTCAGCCNTTNCTTGTTGGAGGTAANCCTTTTAATACAACTTCAATTTATGCTCTTATTCACGCGCTTGAAAAAAAATGGGGAGTATTTTTTGCNAAGGGAGGAACTGGAGAAATAATATCTCAGTTAAAGATGCTGATGGAGCGCCAGGGTGTAAATATATTTCTTAATAGCGAAATTAAGAAAATTGTTACTCGCGACAAAATGGTTGANGGCATAGAAACTGAGGAAGGTAAATTTTATAAGGCTGATTATTTAATTACAAATGCAGATCCTATTTATACAAATACCAATTTAATAGAACATAAAAAAATTTCCTTGCATAATAAATTTGTAAAGAAAACAGCCAAGCACTCCATGGGTTTGTTCGTTCTTTTCTTTGGAACAAAAGTTAAATATGAGGATATTGCTCACCATACTATTTGGATGGGGCCTCGCTATAAAGAGTTGCTTAGTGATATCTTTGATCGCTATAAATTATCCGAGGATTTTTCTATTTACCTTCATAGACCCACAGCAACTGATCCTGATTTTGCTCCAATAGGTTGCGATAGTTTTTATGCGTTAGTCCCAGTACCAAATTTGAAAGGAAATATTAACTGGAAAGAAGAAGCGCCGATATTTACACAATCTATTATTAAGGCTCTAGAGCAAACCATGATGCCAAAACTTAGTGAATATATTTGCGAATCTTTTGTTATGACCCCTGACGATTTTCTTCAAGACTACAACACGCCTTTTGGCTCAGGATTTTCTATTGCGCCGTTATTTAGACAGTCTGCTTGGTTCAGGACGCACAATAAGGATGATTTATATCAGAACCTTTTTTATGTAGGTGCTGGAACTCACCCGGGCGCTGGTGTTCCAGGTGTCCTCAATTCAGCCAAAGTCATAGATAAATTGATTCCATAGTATGAAGAACAGTTTATTGATGCGTAAGCATGGAAAAACTTTTTATTGGGCCTCTTTTTTTCTTGATAACGCTAAAATGCAAGCGATTTACTCTATCTATAGCTTCTGTCGAAAAATAGATGACATGGTTGATGAAGCTAAAAACTTAAATGTTGCTAAAAAAAAGCTTCTTATATTTATAAGCGCATGGAATAAAGGCAAGTCTCATCCGGTCATTAGCGTATTAAATAATATTCCAAAGGAAAATTGGCCGAACCAAAAGCTTGTAAAAAATTTTTTGAATGGACAAATATACGATATTAAATTTACTTCATTCAAGTCAGAAAAAGCCTTAATTGTTTATTGTTACCAAGTTGCAGGCACAGTGGGATTAATGGTGTGTGACATTTTCGGCGTAAAAGATAAAAAAATGCGTTATTTTGCAATTGATTTAGGCATTGCTATGCAATTGATTAACATTTCTCGAGATATTTATGAGGACAGTCTACGAAATAGGATCTATCTACCTGAGAGCCTCATTGGTAAACATTCAGCTAAAGAAATAGCCTACCCAACAAAGGAAATTGCAGCAAAAATAGACTTCACCCGAAAAAAACTTATTAACCTAGCAAATATTTACTTTGCCAGTGCCAGTAAAGCGATTGATCATCTCCCTCGAGGTGCCGGTCTTGCTGTTAAATTAGCTTCTGCACTATACCAACAAATTGGACATCAATTAGTTCAGACACAATATCAACATAAAGAAAAAAGATGCTATGTGAATACCTTATGTAAGGTGCTGATTACCTTTAAGATTATTACTAAATTTTTACTTACTTTTAAAGTTAAATTAAAGCCTCATGATAAGAATCTGCATAAATTCATAATGACACTCCCAGATGCTCACTTTTAATATATGAAACAAAAATATGATATTGGAATTATTGGCGCTGGCTTATCTGGATTAACTCTTGGAAATTCTCTTCTTAGTAAAAAAATTAAAAATTTCATTTTATTTGAAAAAAATACCCACTTAAAAAATGACAAAACATACAGCTTTTGGTCAGGGCCAGGATTATTTGATATTAAAAGAAGCTTCAGTGTAAAACCGAAAAAAGAATGGTCTCAAATAGAAATTAAGGTTAAAAACAAATCTTATAAGATTGATCTTGGTAGTTACAGGTATGCATGTTATAGCTCAGAATCCATTCTAGACGAACTATATAAAAAGATTACTAAAGAAGGAATTAAGGTAGAAAGAGGCCATTCAATTAAACAGTTTAAAAAAAATCATGATGGTTGGGAAGTTAAATTAAAGACTAAAAAAATATTACTTAAGAATGTAATAGATAGCAGGCCCAATAAAATATTTGATGATAAGTATCCTTCTTTGAAGCAAGTTTTTGTGGGTTCTGAGATCATTTCAAATCAAAATATATTTGATGAAAATGTTGTGACATTAATGGATTTCTTTGAGTCGAATAAAAATGTCATTTTTACTTATATTCTTCCATTCTCAAAAAATAAAGCTTTGATTGAAACAACCTTTTTCTCATCCGAGATAAATTTCAAGCAAGTTGAAAAGATTCATAACCTTACTTTAAAAAAGTTTGATATAAAAGAAATAACAAGAACAGAGCAAGCTGTTCTTCCCATGTCGCCATATATTGATAGAAAAATGGTAGAGCAATATTTTAGGATTGGGAACTTTGCAGGAGCATCTAGACCTGCTTCCGGGTATGCATTCACTCGAATCGC
>B570J13894_1000092_pt1 | contig 11089 bp, 9 predicted proteins | sample LakMenepilimnion_FD_13894 | JGI IMG/M metagenome (IMG submission 13894) | reverse complement strand
AGCATATAGCCTGACACTCTTGTATCTTTGCCAATGACGACACTTGGATGTTTGATTTTTTCATCTCGATTATTTTTAACGAGAATAGATCCGATCGCAAAACCTAGACGAATAAAAAAGTCAGGTGTGATGGGATCTTGACCCACAACACCTCGAATACCGTCCGTTCCAAAATAATGTCTTGTCATATTTAAGTCGTGCTCTGAGCTACATGAATAATCTTAAGCGCTTTGGGTTTCTTTTACATCGTGAACTCGTAATATTTTAGCCCCTTTTAATACAGAAAAGATAGCTGCTGAAATGCTGCCTGATAGATGATCGTCATGATCACCGCTCAAGATTTTTCTAATGAATGATTTTCTGGAAAGGCCTACCAGCATGGGTAAATTTAGCGATTGAAACGATTCAATGTTTTGTAGAAGGTCTATGTTATGTTCGAATGTTTTTCCGAAGCCAAAGCCTGGATCTAAGATAACACGCGATTTATCGATACCTTCATTTGTAAGAAGATTCACACGCTCTTCTAAAAATGATTTCACTTCATTTATCACATTTTTATAAATAGGATTAAGTTGCATTGTCTTAGGTGTACCTTGCATGTGCATTAAACAGATGCCCACATTTGATTTTTTTATTATATCGATAGCATTTGGTTTTTGTAGCGCAAAAATATCATTGATCATCGCCACATCCATATCAATGACTTCTTTCATAACTTCGGGTTTATATGTGTCAATTGATATGGCAATATCAGAAATTTTTTTTATCGCCTCAATAATAGGTGTAATACGCTTTAATTCTTCATCTGCACTGACAGCGTCTGATCCGGGCCGCGTCGATTCTCCACCAATATCGATGATATCAACCCCCTCTTCGATCATTTTTTCAGCGCGCTTTAAAGCTGTATTGAAATCTAAATACATACCGCCATCAGAAAATGAATCGGGTGTGATATTTAATATACCCATTACAAGTGGGCGCTTTAAATCAAAGGAATGTTTATTTAATTGAAGCATTGTAAAAAAACAAAGGCTAGATAAACTAGCCTTGATTTCATTTAGCCCTTGGCGCTCGGCTGAGGAGCTACCGCTACCTTTGTACCTGAAGAACCTTTATCGATCTTCGGAGGATTAGGTGTTTGTTTAGGTTTTGGTGGTCTCGCTTTTTTCCCTGCCATGATGTCATTGATCTGATCTGCATCAATCGTTTCATATTCAAGTAAAGCTTTTGCCATTGCTTCGACTTTGCGACGATTTTTTTCAATCAACTTTCTAGCCACACTATATTGCTCGTCAAGAATACGGCGAATCTCAGCGTCGACTTTTTGTTGAGTTGCTTCAGAAATTGTTTTCGAAGACATCGAACCAAAGAAAGAGTCCTGATCTTGTCCTACGTAGACCATCGTACCTAACTTATCTGACATACCGTAACGCGTTACCATATCACGCGCCAATTTCGTTGCGCGCTCAAAGTCGTTCGATGCGCCTGTCGACATTTGCTTCATGAAAACTTCTTCTGCAATACGTCCGCCAAAGAGAATTGAGATTTCTTCTAGCATCTTATTTTTGTAATTACTAATACGATCAAACTCTGGCAGCTGCCATGTAAGACCCAACGCCCAACCACGAGGCATAATTGTCACTTTATGCACAGGATCTGCGTGAGGTAGTAATTTTGCAACCACTGCATGACCTGACTCATGGAATGCTGTATTCATTCGCTCTTCTTCTCTCATCACGAGTGATTTTCTTTCAGGCCCCATAAAGATTTTATCTTTGGCATCTTCAAAATCTTGCATATCGACGGTGCGTTTATTTCTTCGAGCGGCAAACAATGCTGATTCATTTACAAGGTTAGCTAAGTCAGCGCCTGAAAAGCCTGGCGTACCTCTGGCAATGATGCTTGCTTTCACATCAGGATCTGCTGGAATTTTTCTCATGTGTACTAAAAGAATTTCTTCGCGACCTTTAATATCAGGAAGAGATACCATCACTTGTCGATCAAAACGTCCTGGACGTAATAAAGCTTTATCGAGGACATCTGCACGATTGGTTGCCGCAATGACGATCACGCCTGAGTTAGGTTCGAAGCCGTCGAGCTCGACTAAAAGCTGATTGAGTGTTTGTTCGCGCTCATCATTACCGCCACCTGAACCTTGACCTCGATGACGACCTACCGCATCAATTTCATCAATAAAAATAATACATGGCGCACTCTTTTTAGATTGTTCAAACATATCTCTTACACGAGCAGCACCCACACCTACAAACATTTCTACGAAGTCAGATCCTGAAATCGTAAAGAAAGGTACCTTAGCTTCACCCGCAATTGCACGCGCTAGCAATGTCTTACCTGTGCCTGGAGGTCCCACCATGAGAACGCCTCTTGGTATGCGGCCACCTAATTTATGAAACTTGCTTGGATCTTTTAGGAATTCAACAATTTCTGTTACCTCTTCTTTTGCTTCATCGCAGCCCGCTACGTCAGCAAATGTTGTTTGATTGTTCGTTTGATCAAGTTGTCTAGCTTTACTCTTACCAAATGAAAATGGGCCGCCACCTTTAGAGCCACCTTGCATCTGACGCATAAAGAAAATCCAAACGCCTACTAGAAGAATCATCGGAAACCAAGAAATGAAAATACTCATAAGCACTGATTGCTGTTCTTCAGGCTTAGCTTCCACAATGACATTATTTTTTAGAAGGTCGGACACCAACCAAGGATCAGTGGGAGCATAAGTATTAAATTTCTTACCCTCGCTCGTTGTGCCTTTGATTCTATGGTTATCAATCTCAACTTTGGCAATCCTGCCTTCTTTAACCTGCTGCATAAATTGAGAGTAGACAAGGGGTGTATCAGTTTTCGAAGACCCTGAGAACTGATTAAAAATCGTCATGAGAATGAGTGCTATCGCAACCCAGATGGCAATGCTTTTTAGTGTGTTGTTATTCAATTGATGGATGACCTCGTATCATCTGATTTAATCATTTAATTTTAAACCTAATTACGTGACTACATTATGACTTTTTAAGCTTTTGCAAAGCCTAGCAAATAAACCTCACTACTTCGATCACGTGAAGCTTTAGGCTTAACTGTGATAACTTTTTCGAACTCAGGACGCATCTTTTTCACCAACTCATCAAAATCAGCGCCAATAAAGGTTTTGACTAGAAAATGGCCGCCTGGTTTCAACCATTGCAAAGAAAAATCTAAAGCAAGCTCAGTAAGATGCATAACACCTGGCTGATCAACTGTCTTTATCCCTGTAATATTGGGGGCCATATCCGAAATTACAAGGTCTATCGCCGAATTATTTAAGTAGGCTTCAAGCTCTCTTAATGAGGCTTCTTCTCTAAAATCTCCCTGAATAAAATCGACCCTAGGAATAGGATCCATAGGCAGTAAATCCATAGCGATAATGTGGCCTTTACCTTGAAGGAGTTTTGCTACTACCTGAGACCAACTTCCAGGAGTTGAACCCAAATCGACGACATTCATACCAGGCTTGATGAGCTTATATTTCTCATGGATCTCCATAAGCTTGTAAGCAGCTCGAGATCGAAAGCCATCTTTCTGGGCTTGTTTAACGAAGGCATCATTTACATGCTCTTGCATCCAAGCCTTGCTAGTTCTTGTTCTTTTCATCTGTTAAAATCGATTCTTTTAGATCTTAAGAAGTTTTCTACCTTGAATTCAAAAGCCATTGCATACCTTCGAAGCTTAGCGCACACATTAAATCCAGTGGTTAGAATTGGGAATAAGGGTTTATCAGCATCAGTCATTAAGGAAATTGAGCTTAATCTTAACGCACATGAGTTGATTAAAATTAAAATTCAAAATGATGATAGATCGGTTCGTGAATCCATGTTAAGTGAAATATGTGAGGCACTTAAGGCAACCGCCGTTCATCATATTGGCTTGCAAATTATTGTTTATCGTCAGGCATCCGAGCCTAAGATCGTTATACCCAAATAATTATCTAATTTTTAAAATCGCAAAAACGCCCAAGAAACACTCAAGCAAATACGCAATACTTGATACGCCATGCCACGTTGTAAATCGATCAGCAAATACGCTCTCCATCACATCTTTCGGCATCGCATCTAATTTGAATTTTTCTAAAAGGGGATTAATACCTAAATGACTGATAAGAATTAAAACGAGCATCAGTACAACCAACCAGAAAAAACTTTGCTTTAATGCATTCGTGCCAAACTGATAAACGCGCTGAATTAATAAAAAAATACTCGTTGCCATACCCACATATGCCATCATCTTAAAAAGCTGGCCCGCAATATTACCTGCAAGTTGCGCCTCAGGAATCAGCTTAAATAATTCATAAGCCACAATACCCACAACCCACAACCCACCTATCCAAAAGGTTGCGGCAATCAGCGCTAAATTTTCTAACCATTGTTTCATGATGTTTTTAGTTTAATACAAAAATGAATTTAATTTACACATACTTGATATCTAATATCTCGTAGGATTTAGCACCCCCTGGCGTATTGACTTCAGCCACGTCGCCAATAGCCTTACCAATAAATGCTTTTGCAATCGGTGAGTTGATTGAAATCTTTTTCTGCTTAATATCAGCCTCATCATCGCCCACAATTTGGTATGTAAAGATATCTTCTGTATCTAGATCTTGCACTTCAACTGTGGAACCAAACACACATTCACTCTCGCCTACAATCGAAGAAGGATCAATCACCATAGCAGTGGAAAGTTTAGCTTCAATTTCTGCTATGCGACCTTCAATAAAACTTTGACGCTCTTTCGCAGATTCATATTCCGCATTCTCAGACAAGTCGCCTTGCGCTCTTGCCTCTGAGATTGCCTGGATGATATTAGGGCGATCAACACTTTTTAAGCGCTGAAGCTCTTCTTTAAGCTGCTCAGCGCCTTTAATTGTCATGGGTATTTGTTTAAGCATATTCATTCCTATTAAAACAAAAACCACGCTCTTTGAATGGAGTGTGGTTTATAAAAATTGAGTGTATTTTAAGTGAGTTCTTTATGCAAGCTTTGGATAGAGTTGACTGTAATTTCTTCCACGAAGTTCATGCCAATACAAGCGGCTTTAGCGCCTGCAATCGTCGTGTAATAAGTCACTTTATTTTGTAATGCATATCTTCGAATTTCATAAGAGTCTGAAATAGCACGCTTATCTTCCGTCACATTCACAATAAAAGAAATTTCATTATTCTTAATCATATCCACAATATGAGGTCTTCCCTCTGCGACTTTATTGACTGGCTCAACATTAAGCCCTGCATCCATTAAAGCTTTTGCGGTTCCTTTAGTGGCAACAATTTGAAAACCTAATGTATCTAATGATTTTGCAATCTCAACCACTTTATGATGGTCTTCACGACGCACACTGATAAATGCTTTTCCATCTTTTGGTAATTTTGTTGATGAGCCGAGTTGAGATTTAATAAATGCTTCCGCAAATGTTTTACCTAGCCCCATGACTTCGCCCGTTGATTTCATCTCAGGCCCTAAAATTGTATCAACGCCTGGAAACTTAATAAATGGAAAGACAGCTTCTTTCACGGAGAAAAATTTAGGCACAATTTCTTTTGTAACTTTTTGTGACTTAAGACTCGAACCTATCATTGCGCGGGCAGCAATTTTAGCTAATTGCAATCCGCATGCTTTAGAAACGAAAGGAACAGTTCGAGAGGCTCTCGGATTTACTTCTAAAACGTAAATCACCTCACCTTGAATCGCGAATTGAACATTCATAAGACCTACAACGTTGAGTGCTTTTGCCATCTCAACTGTTTGCTTTCTTAATTGATCTTGAATTTTTTTAGATAAGCTATAAGGAGGAAGGGAGCATGCTGAGTCACCTGAGTGAACACCAGCTTGTTCAATATGTTCCATAATGCCACCGATAATCACATCTGTACCATCTGATAATGCATCCACATCCACTTCAAGTGCATCGTTTAAAAAGCGGTCAAGGAGTACAGGTGAGTCATGAGAAACTTTTACAGCCTCTCTCATATAACGTTCAAGCTGCGCTTGTTCGTGCACGATTTCCATTGCTCGACCGCCTAGAACATAACTAGGTCTCACGACAAGTGGATAACCAATTTCTTCTGCTAAACGAATGGCATCTTCGGGCGTTCTCGCTGTCCGATTAGGTGGTTGTTTAAGTCCAATCGAATTTAGCATTTTTTGGAAGCGCTCACGGTCCTCTGCCATATCAATAGCATCCGGCGTAGTCCCAATAATTGGGACACCTGCACTTTCTAAATCTTTAGCTAATTTTAAAGGTGTTTGTCCGCCATACTGAACAATGACGCCAAGTGGTTTTTCAATAGCAACAATTTCTAAAACATCTTCAAGTGTCACGGGCTCAAAATAAAGTCGGTCTGACGTATCGTAATCCGTTGATACTGTTTCAGGATTACAGTTCACCATGATGGTTTCGTAACCATCCTCACGTAATGCTAAAGCTGCATGGACACAACAGTAATCAAATTCAATACCCTGCCCAATACGGTTAGGTCCGCCGCCTAAAACAATAATTTTTTTTCTGTCTGTGGGTTTTGCTTCACATTCTTCTTCGTACGTTGAATACATATACGCAGTATTTGTTGAGAACTCTGCAGCACAAGTGTCTACACGTTTATATACGGGTCGCACATCATGCTTATGACGATAATGTCTAATATCTTCTTGTTTAACTTTTAGAAGCGTTGCAAGTCTTCGATCAGAAAAACCTTTTTGTTTTAGATGAAATAAATTTTCTTTGGATAAATCTTTAAGAGAAGTGCCTAATAAATCTTTTTCAAGATCAATAATATTTTTAATTTGATAGAGAAACCACGGATCAATATTGGAATGTTCAAATACATCTTCTATCGACATGCCTAATCTAAAGCGTCGCCAACATACCAAATACGCTCTGGTCCAGGTTCTCTCATCTCTTTAATAATGAGATCTTGATCAGTCGTTTTTTCATCTAGTCCATCTACACCAATTTCGAGGCCTCTTAGTGCTTTTTGAAAAGATTCTTGGAAAGTACGTCCAATGGCCATAACTTCCCCTACGGATTTCATTTGTGTCGTGAGCCTTGAATCCGCTTGTGGAAATTTTTCAAATGCAAATCTTGGAACTTTGGTGACTACGTAATCAATACTTGGCTCAAATGATGCAGGTGTTGCGCCACCTGTAATTTCATTTTTCAATTCATCCAATGTGAAACCAACTGCTAATTTTGCTGCAATTTTAGCGATAGGGAATCCAGTAGCTTTAGAGGCTAAAGCTGACGAACGAGATACGCGAGGATTCATTTCAATGACAATCATACGGCCATCTTTTGGATTGATTGCGAATTGCACATTCGATCCCCCTGTGTCTACACCAATTTCTCGAAGGACTGCAATCGATGCATTACGCATGATTTGATATTCTTTATCTGTGAGTGTTTGAGCAGGAGCTACGGTAATAGAATCCCCTGTATGCACTCCCATCGGGTCTAAATTTTCAATGGAACAAATAATAATGCAGTTATCTTTGGAATCGCGAACCACTTCCATTTCATATTCTTTCCAGCCAAGCAAAGACTCTTCAATCAGAAGTTCTTTTGTAGGAGATGCTTCGAGCCCTCTTTCACATATCTCAATAAATTCTTCACGATTGTATGCAATCCCGCCGCCACTGCCTCCCATCGTAAATGATGGGCGAATAATTGCTGGATAACCGATACCCGCTTGAACTTGAATGGCCTCTTCTAAGCTGTGTGCAATCGCTGATTTAGCAGATCCTAAACCAATTTTATTCATGGCTTCTTTAAATTTTTGTCTGTCTTCAGCTTTATCGATCGCCTCTTTTGAAGCACCAATTAATTCGACTTTATATTTTTTTAAAACGCCGTACTTATCTAAATCGAGCGCGCAATTAAGCGCCGTTTGTCCACCCATGGTAGGAAGGAGTGCATCTGGCTTTTCTTTGGCAATAATTTTTTCGACAATCTGCCATGTGATCGGCTCGATATAAGTCGCATCCGCCATCTCAGGATCTGTCATGATAGTTGCAGGATTAGAATTCACGAGAATGACACGATATCCTTCTTCACGAAGCGCTTTACATGCCTGCGCGCCGGAATAATCAAACTCACATGCTTGACCTATGACAATTGGGCCAGCACCAATAATAAGTATGGACTTAATATCTTTACGCTTCGGCATAGCCTTTTTTCTTTTTTTCAATAAGATTAATAAAGTGATCAAACAAGTAACTCATTTCAGATGGGCCTGGGCTCGCTTCAGGATGCCCCTGAAAACTAAATGCGGGCTGATCTGATCTTTCAATCCCTTGTAAGCTGCCATCAAAAAGAGATTGATGTGTAGCTACTAAATTTTTAGGAAGTGAAGTTTGGTCTACGGTGAAGCCATGATTTTGACTGGTAATAAATACGCGTTTTGTTTTTAAATCTTGAACGGGATGATTAGCGCCATGATGTCCAAATTTCATTTTGGATGTTTTAGCACCACTCGCTAAAGCTAAAAGTTGATGGCCTAAACATATACCAAAGGTTGGGTAACCATCATCCACTAATTGTTTAATCGCTTTAATAGCATAATCACATGGCTCAGGATCTCCTGGCCCATTCGATAAAAATACACCATCAGGTTTTAGGCGAACCACTTCTTCATAAGAAGTTTCAGCAGGCACAATAGTGACTTTACATCGCCTTGAAACCAACATTCTTAAAATATTTTTCTTAATGCCATAATCAAATGCAACAACATGATGATCTGATTCAAGGTGATTGCTATAACCTTCAGATAATGACCACTCGCCTTGATTGAATGTATAAGGCTTTTTGCAGCTCACGACCTTAGCCAAATCCATGCCAGAAAGTCCTGGAAAGGTTTTTGCTTCTTGGTGCGCTTTTTTATCGTCTTCTGACTCAGCAATAATGCAACCTGCTTGTGAGCCATGCTCTCTTAAATGTCTTGTGAGTTTTCTAGTATCAATATTTGCGATCGCAACAATATGATTTTCTTTTAAGTATTTGGAAAGGGTTTGTTCACTTCTAAAATTACTATCAATCATCGCTAAATCACGAATGATTAAACCACTGGCATAGACTTTGTCAGATTCGACATCTGCTTTATTAACACCAACATTACCAATATGAGGATAAGTGAGTGTGACTATTTGTTTTGTATAAGAAGGGTCGGTCAGAATTTCTTGATAACCAGTCATCGAAGTATTAAAAACAACTTCACCTGTGGTTAAACCTGGAGCCCCAATTGAAATGCCTCGAAACTTAGTTCCGTCTGCAAGCACTAACACTGCCGACATATTTCGCGACAAAATGACTCTCCAGTATTTGCGAATTCAAGGGTTGGGTACTGGATATACAAAACGGGAGAAGTTTTTAGCAGCTCCCGTTTCAAATATCGTAGATATTATAGTCGATTTAGCGCCTTAATTCAACGCACTAAACCTTGATAAATGGTTTAATTGTCAGAAAGTCCCAAGACCTTCTGCATATCAAAAAGACCTGATTTTTGGTGTGATAAAAATTTAGCCGCCTTTAATGCGCCCTTAGCAAAAGTGGCTCGGCTTGAAGCTTTATGAGTTAATTCAATTCGCTCGCCAGTGCCGGCATATAAAACTGTATGGTCACCTACAATATCGCCACCGCGAATTGTTGAAAAGCCAATTGTGGTTTGTTTACGCTCACCAGTATTGCCAAAACGTTCATACTGCGCTTCTTTTTTAAGGTCCCTGCCGCTCGCTTTTGCAACAGCTTCACCGAGTCTTAAAGCCGTACCTGATGGAGCGTCAATCTTATGTCGGTGATGCGCTTCAATAATTTCAATATCAAAATCATCTTTGAGTAATTGCGTTGCTTTTTCAACAAGCGAAATCAGTAAATTAACTCCCACACTCATATTGGGTGCAAAAACAATGGGTATCGTTTTTGAAGCATCGAGAATCAATTTTTTTTCTTGATCTGAAAACCCGGTTGTACCAATGACATATTTTACTTGGTGCGCTTCGCATAATTTCAAATACTCAAGNCTTGCTTCGGGTCTTGTGAAATCNATAAGAACATCAGTAGATGAAATTACTTTTGTGATGTCATGATCGATTTTAATGCCTGTTGAAATGCCGATAGCCTCGCCTGCATCACGTCCTAATTTATCACTCGACTTATGATCAATAGCCGCTACAAGAGCTAAGTCTTTATCATTAGTAATTTCTTGAATAAGACTCTGGCCCATCCGGCCTGAGGCACCCACGATAAGAATATTTAATTTACTCATACAATTAGAATCCTATTTTTTCTAGCATCAAATCAAAATAATTTCGATCAGTTTCAGCTGGCAATGGTTTCGTATTTTCAGCCTTTGCAGCCTCGGGTTTTACAACTGCAGGCTCTTTTTTAATATCTGCTGGAGCGACTTCCGTGACAGGTTTTATGATATCTGGCTCTGGTATATCTTTTTTAGGAGTCACGATTTTTCTGTCTTCTGCAGGTAAGTCTTTCTTAGGCGGCATAGCTTTTTCAATAGGCTTATCATCGTCTTCCCAAAATTTTAATCGATCGAGCATGCTCTTCTCTTTTTGCGCTGGATTTGGATTAGGTTCACTACTCTTAATAGGCACTATCTCTTGTCGATCTTCATTTTTATTTGTATTAGCATTAGCAGGAATCACATCGCCTTTTACTTTAGCCAACAAATCTTTTTCAAACATCAAAATAACTCTTCTTTTCTCGATGATTGCACCATCTTTTTCCATTTGATAAAAATAATCCCATTGGTCTTTATGGAAGCTATCGTTAATGAGAGGAGTTCCCATCACAAATCGTACTTGGGTTTTTGTCATGCCAGGCTTTAATTGCATCATCATTTTTGAGGTCACTAAATTACCCTGTTGTATGGGCATTTTGTAAGGCTTGATAGAGGGTAAGGAAGAGGAGCAAGCGGTAACTAAAAGGCTTAAAACGAGAAGAAATATACGCATTTTTATAACTTTAAACATAATGCGTATTAATATAACATGCTAGACAGTATTCAAAATGCTTCCTAAAGCAAATTTTAAGGTGTTT
>B570J13894_1000076_pt1 | contig 12248 bp, 9 predicted proteins | sample LakMenepilimnion_FD_13894 | JGI IMG/M metagenome (IMG submission 13894) | reverse complement strand
TTTTTTACTTTCAATTTCCATTTCTTTAGAAAGTTTTTTTTGTATAAGGGCAGATTTCCCATTTAGAAAATCAACGCTATCAATAACAAGTTTATTATAATCTTTTTCGTTGATTTCATTTGTACATGGAGCTGAGCATCTTTTTATTTGATGCAAAATGCATGGTCTCTTTCTGCTGTTAAAAGTTGTATCGTCACATACTCTTAATAAGAATACTTTTTGCAATGTTTTAATCGTCCAGCTTGCCGAACTAGGAGATGCGAAAGGACCAAAAAAAATATCATTCTTATTTTGCTTACCTCTAAACTTAGTTAGTTGTGGAAATTTATTCGACTTTGTTAGCTGAATATAAGGGAATGATTTGTCATCTTTTAATAATATATTATATCGAGGTTGATTTTTTTTTATTAGATTAGCCTCAAGCAATAATGCTTCTGCTTCATTTTGCGTTGAAATAAATTCTAGATTCTTTGTGCTAGAAACCATTCTTTCAGTTCTGGTTGGCAAATAAGAAGATGAAATGTAGCTATTTATTCTATTAGGCAAGTTCTTTGCTTTTCCCACATAAATAATGGTGTTTTTATCATCTAGCATTTTATAAACGCCAGGACCATTAGGTAAAAATTGAATTATATTTTTTATGATCTTTTTTCCTTGTTCAAAGTTTTTCATAACCATTTTTTTTAAAGAATTCTATCCCAACAGACTCAGTATTTTTAATTATATTTAGCTTTTCAATCTTTATTTTAATATTTAGAACATTTTTATTTTTAAAAATTTCATAAATGAAATCATTTGCGAAAGATTCTAAAAAATTATATTTTTTCTTTAAAAAAAAATTTATTTTATTAATAATTTCTTCATAATTAAGTACTGAATTAATATTTCCATCAATTACTTTTTTTTGTTTGCTTAAGATTTCAACATTAAATCTTAATTTTTGAGGTTTAGTCTTTTCAAAAGAATGGTACCCAATAATTGCTTTACAGACATAATTTTTAATAAAAATTATTTCTTTAGAGTTTAATTTTTTTTTATCTTCGAAAAGTTTTATAATATTGTTCTTATTCATTGATCCCAATCATATCTGGCGTTTTCCAATTAAGACTCTGTCCGCTATCAACAGCAATGATTTGTCCAGTAATTGTTTCGCTATTTGCCAAAAGATAAGCGGTCTTGCATATATCTTCAATTTTGACGGTCTTACCAAGCAAAGTATTTTTTGATTGTTTATTAAAATGTTTTTCAGTTTGTCTTTTGTTTTTAAGTACTGGACCAGGAGCAATTGCGTTAACTCGAATTGTCGGTGCTAATTTCATGGCTGCAGTTTTTGTTATTGTCTGCAACCCTGTTTTACTAATAGTGTATGAAAAGAAATGTGGAGTTAGTTTAAATATTCTTTGATCAAGAATATTTATAATAGATTTATTTTTAGATAAATTTTTAATTTTAGAAAATTCTTTAATAAAGGCAGCCGGTGCCAAAAGATTAATTTTTATATGCTCGTTCCAACTTTTTTCGCTAAAATTTAAAATATTATCATTATTAAAAATAGAAGCGTTATTAATTATACAATTAATACTTCCTAAATTTTTATTTGCAGTAGAGACTATTTTTTTTATTATTTTTATATTTAAAAGATTGCCTTGAATACAAATGCATTTTACTCCGTATTTTTCTATTTCCTTTTTAAGAACTTTAGATTGCTTTTTTGACTTATTAAAATGAATTGCAATATTCCACCCCTTTTTTGCAAAATATAAACATAGTTCCCTGCCAATTCTTTGAGAGGATCCTGTAATTAAAATACCTTTATTCATTTTATCTTTTCTTTTTTGCAATCATTCCGGCTTTGCCCTGCGTTGATCTTCCTATTAATTCTTTTTTTACATCATCGTTATAAACTTTAATTTTGGTACTCATGTTAATTTCTAATTCTCTTTCCTGAAGCTTTCTTATTTCATCTCTTATTTTTGCTGCTTGTTCGAATTCCAAGTTTTCGGCAGCTTTTTTCATTTCTTTTTCTAGCATTTTTAAATGTTTTTTAAGATTATCACCAATAGGGACATCATTATTAAAAGTAACATAATCCTTCTCAAAAACTCCCTCTAAAATGTCGTTAATTTTTGATTTAATAGACTGAGCGGTTATTTTGTTTTTTTTATTGTATTCAATTTGTTTAGTTCTTCTTCTATTAGTTTCATTGATAGCTTTTTTAATACTTTCTGTTTCTTTATCTGCATATAAAATAACTTTACCGTCAATATTTCTAGCCGCTCTGCCTATAGTTTGTATTAAGGATCTTTCGGATCTTAAGAAACCTTCTTTATCAGCATCTAAAATTGCAACAAGAGCGCACTCGGGAATGTCCAATCCTTCCCTTAAAAGATTAATACCAATCAAAACATCAAAGACACCAAGCCTTAAGTCTCTTATAATTTCTATTCTTTCAAGCGTATCAATATCAGAATGCATATAACGAACTTTAATTCCATTTTCATCGAGATATTCTGTCAAATCTTCAGCCATTTTTTTTGTAAGCGTAGTAACCAATATTCTTTGGTTGTTTTTAGAAACGGTAATGCATTCATTCAACAAATCATCCACCTGATTTTTAGCGGGTCTGATAAAAATTGGAGGATCTATAAGTCCAGTTGGTCTTATAATTTGCTCTGCAAAAACACCTTTGCTTTGTTTTAACTCCCATTCACTTGGTGTTGCAGAAACAAAAACTGTTTGAGGTCTCATCATATCCCATTCTTCAAATTTTAATGGTCTATTGTCCATACAAGAAGGAAGTCTAAAACCGTAATCGGATAAAGTTTTTTTTCTAGTATAATCTCCTTTATACATTCCGTTTAGCTGAGGAATGGTAACGTGGCTTTCATCAACAAATACTAAACAATTATCAGGAAGATATTCAAATAATGTTGGGGGCGGTTCGCCAGGGTTTCTTCCAGATAAAAATCTTGAATAATTTTCTATTCCAGCGCAACTCCCTGTAGCTTCAATCATTTCGAGATCATATCTAGTTCTTTCTTCTAGTCTTTGTGCTTCTAAAAGTTTTTTTTCATTTCTAAATTTTTCTAAAGTAACAATTAGTTCTTTTTTTATTTCTTTAATTGCTTTTTCTACTGTTGGTCTGGGAGTGATATAGTGACTATTTCCATATAATTTTATTAAATTAATTTCTTTATTGTCAGCTCCGGTTAGTGGATCAAAAGATTTTATCTGAGTTATTTTATTATCTTCAATTGTAATTCTCCATGCCTCGTCTTCATAATGGGATGGAAAAACTTCTATATTTTCTCCTCTAACTCTAAAAGTTCCCCTATAAAAATTTTGATCATTTCTTTTGTATTGAAGCTCAACAAGTCCTTTAATAATCTTATCTCTTTCATAGCTCTCATTCTTTTTAAAAATCAAAGTCATTTTACTGTAAGAATCGACAGATCCTAATCCGTAAATACAAGATACGCTTGAAACAATAATCACATCATCTCTTTCCAAAAGAGATCTGGTAGCCGAATGTCTCATTCTATCTATCTGCTCATTTATAGAAGCTTCTTTTTCTATATAAGTATTCGATCTCGGAACGTAAGCTTCTGGAGTGTAGTAATCGTAATAAGAAACAAAGTATTCAACAGCGTTATTAGGGAAAAAATTTTTCATTTCACCATATAATTGGGCAGCTAAAGTTTTATTTGGAGCAAGAATTAAAGCTGGGCGATTTAATTCTTCGACAATTTTTGCCATTGTAAAAGTTTTTCCAGAACCAGTCACACCAAGTAAAACTTGATTTTTTTTGTTGTTTACTATTTCTGTTTTTAAAAAAGAAATAGCCTTAGGTTGGTCACCTGCAGGAGTGTATTCAGTTATTAGTTGAAATTTTTTTCCACCCTCTAATTTTTTTGAAGAAAGTTCTTTTGTATTTGATTTTTCTAATATATTAGTTTCCAAAAGATTTTGCATATTCCAAAATATAATTAATTTAGATGTCTATACTATCAACTTCTTTATCGAGAATAAAAGAATCTCCTACAATTGCAATTACTCAGAAAGCCAGATTATTAAAAGAAAGCGGAAAAGAAGTAATAGCGCTAGCTTCAGGAGAGCCAGATTTTGACACTCCGGATAATATAAAAGCTGCGGCAATTAAGGCTATTAAAGAAGGACAAACAAAATATACGGCCGTTGATGGAACACCAGAGTTAAAAAAAGCAATTGTTAACAAATTTAAAAGAGAAAATAATTTAATTTTTGATGTAGACAATATTACAGTTGGCACAGGAGGTAAGCAGGTAATTTATAACTGCATTCTTGCAACTATTAATCCAGGAGATGAAGTTATTATTCCAGCACCATATTGGGTTTCATATCCTGACATTGTTTTATTAGCTGGTGGAACTCCAAAATTTGTAGAGTGTGATGAACAAAGTGATTTTAAGATTTCTGCTGAACAACTTGAAAAATTAATAACAAACAAGACAAAGTGGTTTATTTTAAATTCTCCAGCTAATCCTACCGGAATGTGTTACTCAAGATCAGAATTAACTGACTTAGTAAAAGTTTTAAAAAAACATAAACATGTTAACATTTTAACAGATGATATTTATGAACATATCATCTATCACGATGTCAAAAGTGCCAATGATCCAAAATTTGTAAATATTTTAGAAATAGACAACTCTCTAAAAGACAGAACTATAGTCATAAATGGAGTAAGCAAAGCCTATGCAATGACAGGCTGGAGAATTGGATATGCCGCTGGTTCGAAAGAATTAATAAAAGCAATGCAGAAAATCCAATCTCAATCAACAACTAATCCATCTTCTATTAGTCAAGCTGCTGCAGTGGAGGCTCTTAATGGAGATCAAAGTTTTATTAACACTAGAGCTTTGGAGTTTAAAAAAAGAAGAGATTTTATTGTTCATGCTTTAAATAATATTAATGGATTAACCTGTGTTAATCCTCAAGGTGCATTTTATGTTTTTCCTAATTGTAAAAAAACAATGAATAAAAAAACATCTAGTGGAAAAATTATTAAAAATGATACAGATTTTGCAACTTACTTATTAGAAGAAACGGGTGTTGCAATTGTTCAGGGTTCAGCATTTGGACTAGAAGGTTATTTTAGAATTTCTTATGCAACTTCTATGCAGATTTTAGAAAAAGCCGTAATAAAGATTAAAACTTTTTGTGAAAGTTTAAAGTAGTCTTAGTGATTAGATAGATATTTTTCAGATTCAAGAGCGGCCATACATCCCATTCCAGCAGCCGTAACAGCTTGTCGGTACAGTTTATCTTTCACATCTCCTGCAGCAAATACTCCAGGTATATTAGTCTTTGTAGAGTCAGGTTGAGTTATGATGTAGCCGCTACTATCCATATTAATTTGTTCTTTAAACATAGCTGTCGCCGGATCATGTCCGATTGCAACAAAAAGACCGTGTGTTTGCAGCTCTGTGACCGTATTTGTTTTGATATTTTTTAATTTAACAGCAGTGACCCCTTTAGGGTTTTCCGTTCCAATAATTTCTGAAACAACACTATCCCAAATTACATTAATTTTAGGATGAGAAAATAATTTCTTTTGTAATAATTTTTCTGCTCTTAATTCACTTTTTCTATGAACAAGTGTTATTTTTTTTGCAAAATTTGTAAGAAATAAAGACTCTTCAACTGCAGAATTTCCACCACCTACAACAACAACATCTTTATTTTTATAAAAGAATCCGTCGCAAGTTGCACAAGCAGAAACACCAAATCCTTTATATTTTTCCTCAGATTCTAAATTTAACCATCTTGCCTGTGCGCCAGTTGAAATAATAACACTTTCAGCAAAATAATGAGTTCCAGAGTCTCCAATTATTTCAAAGGGTTTTTTATTAAAATTAACTGTAGAAATATGATCTTCAATAAATTTTGTCCCAACCTTTAATGCCTGTTCTTTCATTTGTTCCATTAACCAAGGACCTTGTATTACATCAGCAAATCCAGGAAAATTTTCAACATCATTAGTGATCGTTAATTGACCACCTGGTTGTGAACCTGCAATTAAAACTGGCTCAAGCATTGCTCGCGCAGCATAAATTGCCGCCGTATATCCCGCAGGACCGGATCCAATAATAATTACTTTATTTATTTTATTGATATTCATTGTAGATTTTAATTAATAGTATTTATAATTAATTATCATTTTAAACAATGAGATATTTTAGAGCATTATTATTAACCGAAGGCGCTCATGGTATGGTGAGTCAAGTAGAAGGCTTAGCAAAAGCTTTAAAATTAGATTTTAATCATTGTTTCGTAAATTTGAAAAAACCTTGGAAATACTTTCCCATAAACTTAGTTCCCGTTAGCAAATCTGTTATTGATGGAAAAATTCCAGATCAAATAGAGAATCAAGTCCTTATTTCATGTGGAAAAAATAGCATCATTTCCTCTTTGTTTTTAAAAAGAAATAATAAAAATTTATTCAATATTCATATTCAGAACCCCAAGATAAACTTTTCAAATTTTGATTTAATTGTTGCTCCAGAGCACGATCAAATAAAAGGGAACAATGTATTAAATACATTTGGAGCTCTTCATTATATTACTAAACAAGAGATTGATAATAGTAGTAATGTTTTCTCAAAATATAATCTGTCTGAAAATGATAAGATTGTTTCTTTAATCTTGGGAGGTCCTAATAGGTATTATGATTTTAACGAGATTGATCTTGGAAATATTTTTTTGTTAATAAAAGATAATTTTTTAGATAAGAATTTTAAATTAATTCTTGTTAGATCAAGAAGAACACCAGACAACATTATTGATTTCGCTAAAAAGTTTTTTTTAGATTCAGCAGTTATTATTGATTTTGTTAGTAAAGAATTTTATTTATCAGCTCTTAAATTATCGAAAACAATTATTGTAACTTGCGATTCTACTTCAATGATTTCTGAGTGTGCGATCACACAAAAGCCAATATTTGTGGCTAAAATGAGGGCCAAGAGAAGAAATAACAGATTTGAGTATTTTCTTAATAGTTTTAGAGAAAAGGGCATTGTCAAATTTTTAGGAGAAAATATTGATAATTGGAGTTATCCGGAATTAGATGAGACAAAACGTATTGCGAGAATAATAAAAGAAAGGTTAAATTAATATTAATGAGTTTTTTAAAATCGTTTCAAAATAAGTCAGCTCATTCGAACTATCCATTTGATCACTGGGAGTTAACAGAGCCCTTAACTGAAGAACAAATAAAAGAAATCTGCGAAGCGAAGGTTCCGGAAATTAAAATCGACTTTGATGGCACTAGAGCGGTAGATGGTGGCGCAGGGTCATATAGATCTGGAGATCCTACGGGAGGCAAAGCAGGAAAGATAAGAGAGTTTGTCACAAAAGATAATTATAAAGACTATCCACATTTAAAAAAATTTATTGATGAATTATGCAGAATGGAAACAGCTAAATATATTGGCTCAAAAATTAAAAAAGATTTAAGCAAAGCTTATGTACGAGTTGAAATCATTGCTGATAGAGTTGGTTTTTGGCTTAAGCCTCATTGCGATATTAAAGAAAAATTAATGTCATGTCTGTTATTTGCAAATCCAGATAATTATGAATCTGAAGAATTAGGTACAGATTTTTATGATAAGAATTTAAAGTTAGTAAAAACTGTGCCTTATAGGAATAATTATGGATATGCTTTTACAAGTGGTCCTGACACTTGGCATGGATTGGAAAAAAAAGAAATTAAAAGAGACAGAAGATGTCTTCAAGTAAATTATGTAACTTTTGAAACTGATTGGAAAGTTAATTAATTTATATCCTGCAAAGCAAGGACTTCAAATTTATAATTCTTTAAAGATTTAATAGCTTCAGTAATTGCATTGGCTCCAGCAATAGTTGTGTAGTAAGGAGTACCACTTGTAAGAGCCGCTCTTCTAAGAGAGAAAGAGTCTTTTATAGATTGCTTACCTTGAGATGTATTTATAACTAAAGCAATTTTTTTAGCGTTAAGGGAATCTTCAATATGAGGTTTTCCCTCTATAACTTTATTAATTTTTTTACATTCAACTCCTGATGAATTTAAAAAATCAGAAGTTCCAGAAGTTCCAATAATATCAAATCCTGATTTTTTTAGTTCTTGTGCAATTTTAAGAATATGTTTTCTATCATCTTTTTTAACAGACAAGAAAGCAACGCCGGATTTTGGAATTTTATTGCCGGTTGCAAATTGACTTTTTGCAAAAGCAAGACCAAATGTTTTATCAATTCCCATAACTTCTCCTGTTGATTTCATCTCAGGTCCTAACAAGGTATCTACATTTGGAAATTTATTAAAAGGAAATACAGCTTCTTTGACAGAATATAATTTATGATTTTTTTTATTTAAATTTAGATCTTTTAGTTTTAAGCCCGTCATTACTTTTGTTGCAATTTTTGCAACAGGAACACCAATAGATTTCGCTACAAAAGGAACGGTTCTGCTGGCCCTTGGATTCACTTCTAAGACATAAACTCGATCATCTTTTACAGCAAATTGAATATTTAAAAGTCCCAATACTTTTAAACCAAAGGCAATCTTCTTTGTTTGTTTTGATATTTCATCGATAATATTTTGTTTTAATGAATACGGAGGAATACAACATGCAGAATCTCCAGAGTGAATTCCTGCTCTTCAATATGTTCCATTATGCCTGCAATAAAAACATCTTTGCCATCACAAATAGCATCAACATCAACTTCAATTGCATCGTTAATAAACTTATCTATTAGAACAGGATCTTTTCCTGAAACTTTAACTGCTTCTTTTATATATTTTTTAAGATGATCTTCATCGTATACAATTTCCATAGCTCTACCGCCCAAAACATATGAAGGTCTAATTACTATCGGGAAATTTATTTTTTTCGCGATTTCAAGCGCTTCAGCCTCAGTTCTTGCAAGCCCACTTTCTGCCTGAAGTAATTCTTCTTTGATTACAAAATTTTTAAATTTTTCTCTATCCTCAGCAAGATCAATAGATTCAAGTTGAGTACCTAAGATTGGAATATTATTTTCATGAATAAATTTTGCAAGTTTTAATGGAGTTTGACCACCAAACTGAACTATAACGCCAAAAAGAGAACCGTTGCTTTTTTCTTTATTAATAATTTCAATTACATGCTCCTCAGTCAAAGGCTCAAAATATAATCTGTCACTCGTATCATAATCGGTTGAGACTGTTTCAGGATTACAGTTAATCATAATGGTCTCATAATTAACTTCTTTTAATGCATAACTTGCCTGACAACAGCAGTAATCAAATTCTACTCCTTGTCCTATTCTATTTGGTCCGCTACCTAAAATAATAACTTTTTTTTTGTTTGTTGGCTCAGATTCGCAAGTACTTAGATCGCTACTTCCATAAGTAGAATACATATAAGGAGTTTTAGATTCAAACTCTCCAGCGCATGTGTCAATTTTTTTATATATAGGATGAATTTTAAATTTATTCCTAGCAGATCTGACTTCATTACTTTTTATTTTTAAAATTTTTGCAATTTTTTTATCTGAAAAACCGATTGATTTAATATATTGGAGTTTTTCTTTATTATTTAAAACATCCTCATCTTTAATTTGATTTTCTACAATAACCAGTTCCTGTATTTGTTCTAAAAACCATTTATCTATTTTTGTCATATCATAGATTTCGTCTAGTTTTAGATCTCTTCTAAAAGCCTCTGCTACATAAAGTATTTTTTGAGGGGTTCTCTCTATAAGTTTCTTCTTTAAATCTTGCATATTTATTTCTTCGTTCTGATCAAATCCATCAAGTCCAATTTCCAAGGAACCCAATGCTTTCTGAACGGACTCTTTAAAGTTTCCTCCGATAGACATCACCTCACCAACAGACTTCATTGCTGTTCCTAGTATTGCCTCAGTATTTTTGAATTTTTCAAATGCAAATCGTGGAATTTTAGTAACTACATAATCAATAGTTGGCTCGAACGAGGCTGGGGTTGTTCCTGTGATTTCATTCTTTAATTCATCCAAAGTATAACCAACAGCAAGTTTTGCAGCCACTTTTGCTATCGGAAACCCAGTTGCTTTTGAAGCTAATGCAGAGGATCTAGAAACCCTTGGATTCATTTCAATAATAATCATTCTTCCATTTTTTGGATTGATTGCGAATTGAACATTAGAACCTCCTGTTTCAACTCCAATTTTTCTAATACATTTAAATGAAGCATCTCTCATGATCTGATATTCTTTATCAGTCAAAGTTAATGCAGGAGCTACAGTAATAGAGTCGCCGGTATGAATTCCCATTGGGTCAACATTTTCAATGGAGCAAATAATTATACAATTATCGTTTTTGTCTCTAACTACTTCCATTTCAAATTCTTTCCATCCCAAAAGAGATTCTTCTATTAAAACTTCTTTTGTTGGAGAAAGATCAAGACCATTTGCTATAATTTTTAAATACTCTTCTTCAGTATAAGCAATACCACCTCCAGACCCGCCAAGAGTAAAAGAAGGCCTGATAATTGCTGGCAGGCCAATTGATTTTAAACTTTTCTTTGCATCTTCAATTGATCTACAAATTATAGATTTTGCACACTCAAGACCAATGTCGGTCATATTTTTTTTAAATTTTTCCCTGTCTTCAGCGTTTTCTATAGCTTCAGAATTAGCACCTATTAATTCAATATTATATTTTTTTAAAATTCCTTCCTTCTTAAGTGCCATAGCAGCATTAAGTGCGGTTTGACCTCCCATAGTTGGCAATATCGCATCAGGTTTTTCTTTTTTAATAATCTCTTCTATAATTTCAGTGGTAATAGGTTCGATATAAGTTTTGTCAGCAACATCAGGGTCAGTCATAATAGTTGCTGGATTTGAGTTGATTAGAATAATTCTATAACCATCAGATCTTAGTGCTTTGCATGCTTGAGTTCCTGAATAATCAAATTCACATGCTTGACCAATAATTATAGGTCCGGCCCCAATAACTAAAATTGATTTTATATCTTTTCTTTTAGGCATTAATTTTATTTTTTTCTATTAAATTTATAAAATCTTTAAAAAGATAATTGCTATCATGTGGACCCGGAGATGCTTCTGGATGATATTGCACAGAAAATACCGGTTTAATTTTTGATTTTATACCTTCAATAGAAGCGTCAAAAAGGGACACATGTGTAACCTCAACGTCTTTAGGTAGGCTATCTTTTATAACTTCAAATCCATGATTTTGACTTGTGATTTCTACTTTATTATTAGTTAAATTTTTAACGGGATGGTTCGCGCCTCTGTGCCCCTGATGCATTCTTTTTGTTTTTGCACCAAGACTTAAAGCTAGCAATTGATGTCCCAAACATATTCCAAATACAGGGGTATTTGAGGATATTATCTCTTGAATTATTTTAATTGCATATTTTCCTGTAAGATCCGGATCTCCAGGTCCATTAGATAAAAAAACACCATCTGGTTTTAAATCAAGTATATTCTTGGCGGTAGTTAATGAGGGGACAACAGTTACTTTGCACCCCAGTTCAGAGAAATTTCTTAAAATATTAGTTTTGATACCGTAATCAATTGCAACAATATTGTATTTGTTATTCTTTTGAACTTCATATCCTTTCGCATTCCATAATTTATTACCAATCCATTGATAGGATTTTTTGCAAGTAACTTCTCTAGTAAGATCTAAATTTTCTAAGCTAGGTAATTTTTTGGTAATCTCTAAAAGTTCTTTAACATTATGCTTGTACTCTTCTTTGAAAGCTATCGTTGCTTTTTTTGGTCCAAGTTTTCTTATTTTTAAAGTAAGTTTTCTAGTATCTATTCCATAAATTGCAGTAATGTTATTTTTTTTTAACCATTGATCTAAATTTTCTAAAGCTCTGTAATTAGATGAATGAGATACTTCTGCGCTGAATATTGCACCTTTAACCCATGTCTTATCGCCCTCTAAATCTTCATTATTAGCGCCGACATTTCCAATATGAGGAAAAGTAAAATTTATAATTTGTCCAGAGTAAGAAGGATCAGTTAATATTTCTTGGTAACCAGTAATTGAAGTATTAAAACATATTTCACCAGAAGAAATTCCATAGGCACCAATTCCAAATCCATGGAACTCTTCTCCATCTTCGAGAATTAAAATAGCATTAGGATTAATAGAATTTTTTATTTTGTATTTATTTTCTAAATTAGTTTCTTTAGACAAATACAACCCATGAGTTAAGAGCTTTTAAGTTATTTAA
>B570J13894_1000069_pt1 | contig 12700 bp, 15 predicted proteins | sample LakMenepilimnion_FD_13894 | JGI IMG/M metagenome (IMG submission 13894) | reverse complement strand
CGATTGCAAGAGCTGCAGGCATTATTATTGACTGGACAGATTTTCATGATCTTGCGAAGTCAACGCCATTATTAGCAAGTATTTATCCAAACGGCAAAGCTGATGTCAATGAATTTCAAACCGCAGGTGGGCCTGCATTTGTGATTCGTGAGCTCATTGAGGACTGGATGTATGTATCCGGATGTCATGACTATCAGTGAAGGCGGCTTAAAAGAATATACAAAAAAACCTAGCAAAGAAAACGGCAAAATTATTTGGACTGACCTCCCTAAAAAAAGCGGTGATGACACTATTGTCAGAACTGCAGATACCCATTCAGTGAATCGGGTGGACTTAAATTGCTGAATGGTAATCTCGGACGATCAGTCATTAAAATATCTGCTGTACCAGAAGATCGTTACATTATTGAAGGCCCTGCAATTATTTTTGATACACAAGAAGAACTTTTAAGCGCGTTCGATAGAGGAGAGCTTGAAAAAGATTTTGTTGCAGTCGTTAGATTCCAAGGACCTAAAGCAAATGGAATGCCAGAATTACATAAACTTACACCACCTCTAGCTGTGCTTCAAAATAAAGGGTTTAAAGTGGCAATAGTTACGGACGGAAGAATGAGTGGCGCTTCAGGTAAAATTCCAGCCGCAATTCATTTAAGTCCAGAGGCTTCAGCAAATGGACCTATTGGAAAAATCCGCAACGGGGATACGATCCGATTGAATGCGTTGGTAGGGACTCTCAATGTTTTAGTTGATGAAGATACATGGCATGAAAGAGAATATGAAGTACTCTCAGACAAACATAGAAATGATAATGCTCATGATATTGGCCGCGAGTTATTCGCGGGCATGAGAAAAAATGTGCTATCTGCCGAAGAAGGGGCAGTCACATGGCTTTGATAATATAAGGACAATATGAAAACATTAGATTTAGTAAATTATGGACCAGTGATACCAGTGATTGTGATTGATAAAGTTGAAGATGCCGTGCCTATGGCAGAAGCTCTTCTCGAAGGCGGTATTAAAGTTTTAGAAGTCACTTTAAGAACTGCATGCGCTATGGAGGCTATGGATAGAATTATTAAGCATCTGCCGGAGGCTATCGTTGGAGCTGGAACAGTAAGAACTAAAGAAGATGCCTCAGCCGTAAAGTCAATTGGTTGTCAGTTTGCAGTGAGTCCAGGCTATACAAGTGAAATAGGAAAGCATTGTTTGGACATTGGACTACCTTTATTGCCAGGGGTATCGACAGGAAGCGAAGTTATGATGGCTAATAATGATGGTTATTATTTCTTAAAACTTTTCCCTGCAGTTGCAGTAGGCGGTATTAATCTTCTAAAAGGATTTGCAGGCCCATTTTCTGACGTTAAGTTTTGTCCAACAGGTGGCGTAACTGTTCAGTCAGCTTCAGATTTTTTGAGTCTGCCTAATGTTCCTGTCTGCGGCGGAACTTGGCTAACCCCAAAAGATCTTGTCGCAAACAAAAATTGGGTAGAAATTACAAAACTAGCAAAAGAAGCCAGTGCGATTCAACGTCTTTAGCATTATTCAAAAATAATGCTGCCTATTTCCCAATATAAAACAATCCTATTTGATTGTGATGGGGTTGTTCTAAATTCAAACTTTTTAAAAATAGAAGCATATCGGTTAACTGCATTAGAATTCGGAGCATCCGAAGAAGATGCTATGAGGCTAGTTAACCATCACATCGAATATACAGGTATATCTAGAAACATTAAATTTGCTTATTTTTTAGAGACCATACTTAAAAAGCCAGCAGATGAGTCAGCCATGAATCATTTGCTAAGACAATTAAACATTGAAGTTGAGAGACTCCTTGAAAATTGTGATATCGCTGAAGGCCTAGAAAATCTTAGAGAAAAAACAAAACAGGCTCACTGGATGATTGTTTCCGGTGGTGATCAAGAAGAAATTATTCGGCTTTTTTCTAGAAAATCATTATTAAAATATTTTGATGTTGGTATTTTTGGAAGCCCTGATTCTAAAGAAGAAATTGTGGCGCGCGAATTAAAAAAATCTACAGGACAAGCACCTGCTTTATTTATTGGCGATTCAAAATATGACTATCAAGTTGCAAAGAAGAATAATTTAGATTTTATTTTTTTAAGTGACTGGACAAATTTCTTCGAGTGGAAACATTTTTGCGAAGAAAATAAAATTGAAGTCTATCAAAAGCTAAACGATCTAAATCGTTAAATAAGTTTTTTTATAATCTCACTAGGCTTAATATTTTTTAAGCAATTGGTATGTTGAAGAGGGCAAATTCTTTCAAAGCAAGGGCTGCATGAGAGATCGAGATAAGCTAATTTTGCATGCCTACTCAATGGTGGGGTTTTTTTAGGGTCAGAAGAGCCAAAAATAGCGACTTGTTTAATATTTAAACTTGCCGCCACATGCATAAGTCCGGAATCATTACTTAAGAACGTTTGGCATAAACTCATTACATCAATCACCTCTTCAAGTTTAGTTTTGCCGATCAGATTAATCACTTTGTTTTTTGTGAGTCGATCTAAAGTTTTTCCTAAATCTTGATCGTGAGTAGAGCCTAATGAAATAACTACCCATCCTTTTTGTATAGCCTCATTTGCTACATCAGCAAAATACTCAATAGGCCATCTTTTAGACTCACCGTATTCAGCACCAGGGGCAATACCAAGAACTTTATCAGATCCGCTTAATTTACCTGGCAAAAGTTTTTTACCCTGACTAGGCTTCGAGATAAGGTATGTCGATAAACTCACCTTAGTGCTTTTTGATTTTGGTGCAAGCGCTAAAAATTGGTCAACCGTTCTATACAGTGAAGGATCTTTTTTAATGCGATCGTTAATTAAAGCAAAACGCACTTCTCCTAAAAAACCAGTGCGCTTTGAAATGCCTGCAAAAAATGGTATCAGAGCTGACTTAAATGAATTCGGTAAGACAATAGCCTGTGAATAACCTTCCAGCTTCAAAACTTTAGCAATCTGATAGCGTTTTAATATATTTAGCTCACCGTGAGAAAAAGGCAATGAAATAGATTGGTCAACCTCAGGCATTCTAGTCACCAAGGGAATCGTCCAAGCGGGAGAGGCTACATGAAGCTCACTATCAGGATAAATATCTTTAATGACCTTAAATAGCTTTTGTGCGATAACCATATCACCAAGCCATGATGGTCCAATAATGAGAATTTTTTTTGGGTTCAAAATCTTAAGAGATTTTTTTGAGGATAGCACTCGTGCTTCTACCTGGTACAACAGAAACTAATTCAACTTTTCCATGCCATTTTTTTAATTCTTGGTGGCCTACAACTTGATTTTTTTTATAATCGCTACCTTTAACTAAAATATCAGGCTGAATCTTTTTTATTAAATGAAGCGGTGTTGTTTCGCTAAAAATGATAATACTATCCACAGAAGAAAGTGCCGAAAGAACTCTTGCTCGATCTTCTTGGTGAATGACAGGCCTTGATTTACCTTTTAGCTTTGTGACTGACGAGTCGCTGTTAAGAGCTAAGATAAGACGTCGCCTAGTTTTTTAGCTTTTTCTAGATAGGTCACATGCCCTGCGTGAAGAATATCAAAACAGCCATTTGTAAATACAATTTTCTTTTTTTGTTTTTTCCAAATAAGAACTTGTTCCATTAGAGCCTGAGAGGGAGTGAATTTTTTTCTCTTGTTCGGAATGCTTAGAGCTTAAAGTTTCTATAAGGTTTTGAAGCGTGATAGGTATCGTCCCTAATTTTCCAATTACTATACCCGCAGCTACATTTGCAATATTAAGGCAAGTCTCAATAGGCATCTTTGCAATCATGCATGCTGCAAGAGTTGCAATAACAGTATCGCCGGCTCCTGAGACATCAAATACCTGTTGTTGATTGACGGCAGGCAAGTTTTTAATAGTATTTTTTTGTATTAAATCGATACCATCTTCTCCCTTTGTCATGGCAATGAATTGCAAATTAAGAGATTTTTTTAATTTTAGAAGAGGTGTTAAAAAGTTCGTATTTTTTGTGACATGAATATGGCAGGCTTCGATAGCTTCTTTTTTGTTTGGAGTTATCGCAGTTGCATTTTTATATTTACTGTAATTAATACCTTTAGGGTCAACAAGTACTGGTATTTTTTTTGATTTTGCAAGTTTAATAACATATTGACATAGCGCTTCGCTTAAAACTCCTTTTGCATAGTCAGACAATATAACAATAGAAGGTTTTTTATTAAGAAGCGTTGATATTCTTTTAATGAGCGGTTTAGAATCAATCAAATCTGCTGTGGCTTCTTGATCAATTCGCATCATTTGTTGGTGTTCGCCAATAATCCGTGTTTTTGTGGTTGTTGGATTTTTGTCTTTGACAATACCATCTACACCAATATGATTTTTCTTGAGAATATCAAGTAACTTTTTACCATCTACATCATCACCAATTTGACCAGCTAAAATTGTTTTGATACCAAGCTGAGCTAAATTAGCTGCTACATTGCCTGATCCGCCAATACGATCAAATGACTCTTTTAATCTGACAACTGGAACAGGCGCTTCGGGTGAGATTCTTGAGACGCTACCTATTAAATAGCGATCTAACATTAAATCACCCACAACTAAAGCCCACTTTTTTTGTGCATTAAATTTATTTTTAATAATGTCAATTTCACTCATAAGCTATTGACCTTCATCAATGAGTTCGCAGAGCGTATGTCCAATGAGAATGTGTGCCTCTTGAATTCTTGCTGTTTCGTTTGAGTCTACAACGATAGCGTGTGTTGATATTTTTTTAATGAGACCACCATCGCCGCCCGTTAAGCCAATTGTAATAGCACCTAATGTATTTGCTTTTTCTAGCCCTTTAATGACATTTTTACTATTGCCTGATGTGGAAATACCAATCACTACATCATTTTTCAAACATAGCGCTTCGATTTGCCTTGAAAAAATATGCTCATAGCCATAATCATTTGCGACAGCGGTAATAATTGAAGTGTCTGTCGTTAATGCAATAGCAGGCAGTCCTTTACGCTCTTTAACAAATCTACCTACAATTTCTGCTGCAATATGTTGGCTATCAGACGCGCTGCCGCCATTTCCAAAGATCAGCACTTTACCGCCTGAGTGAACTGTTTTTTTAATAAGACTTGCAACTTCATTGATCTTGGGAATAAGCGAAGTTAATTTTTGAATCGTGTCTTGATGCTTCTTAAAAATAGATTCAATTTTCTTTAAATTTTCATTACTCATGCGTAAGTATCACTTTTAGTTAAATAATTTATTGCGTAATCCTCAACGCCTTCTTCAATGCTAAGAAAAGGCTTTGTGTATCCAGCATCTTTTAGTTTTTTTATATTAGCTTCAGTAAAGTATTGGTATTTTCCCTTAAGATCATTTGGCATATCAATATATTTAATTGTATTTAGATCGCCCTTAACACTTTTCACAAGCGATTCAGCAAGTGCTTTAAAGCTTGAAGCTTTTCCTGTGCCTACATTATAGATACCTGAATGTTTTTTGTGACTTAAAAAATGTAAAACAACTGCTGCAGCATCTTTTACATATACAAAATCTCTTAATTGCATACCATCTTTATAGTCAGGACGATCGCTCTTGAAGAGTCTAATTTCACCTTCTGTTTTAAGTTGATTAAATGCATGAAATACAACGCTTGCCATTCTATCTTTATGATACTCGTTTGGACCATAGACATTAAAGAATTTAAATCCACACCATTGAGGAGGTGTTTTTTCTTTTGCGAGGACTTGTTGCACTGCCCATTGATCGAAAAATTGTTTTGAATACCCATAAGCATTTAGAGGCCTTAGTTTTCTGAGCTCGGCTTCATTGTCATCATAGCCAAATTCTCCTCCGCCATAAGTAGCTGCGGAGCTTGCATAAAGAAAAGGCACGTTATGATCGCTTGCATAGCGCCATAGATTTTGACTGTAACGAATATTCTGGTTTAAAAGCTTATTAAAATCTGTTTCAGTTGTAGCGCTGATAGCCCCCATATGAATAATAGCTTCAATGTCTTGTTTTTTTTCAAGCCAAGGAAATAGATCATCTTTATCAAGGTAATCAATATATGTTCGCTTACTTAAATTGTTCCATTGATCTTGATCCTGAATATCATCAACGACGATGATATCTTTTCTGTCGAGAATGCTATTTAGATGCCAAGCAATGACACTTCCAATCATGCCAGCACCACCCGTAAGTATTATCATAATGAGATTGTCTTTAAATAATTAAGACTGTTTCTTTTCTAAAAGCGCAACTCTTTTCTTTGTGATTGCTGAATTGTTAGCTTCTTTTTTAGCTGTCCAGTTTTTATCAATCCAGCCTTGTAAATTTTCTAAAATTATACCTTGCATCGCATCAATCCAATCTGGATTGTCATTGAGAGCAGGGATATAACTAAAGTTTTTACCGCCATTGCTTAAGAAAATATGTCTACCCTCAATATTAATTTCTTCTAAGGTTTCTAAGCAGTCGCTGGAGAAGCCTGGACAAATCACATGAACATTCTTTTCTTTCTTTTTTCCGAGATCAGCCATCATTTCAGCGTAATAAGGTTTTAGCCATTCAGCCCTGCCAAAGCGGGACTGGAAAGAGACTATATATTCGCTTTCCTTTAATTTTAAAGCCTCAGCAAGTAAGCGGGCAGTTTTATAGCATTCACAATGATAAGGATCGCCTTGCATCAGTGATTTTTTTGGAATGCCATGAAAGCTCATGACTAACTTTGTGGGCTTTCCATTTTTTTTCCAGAATTGCAGGACGGATAATTTAAGCGCGTTAATATAAAGAGGATGATCGTGGTAATTCCTAACGGTTCTTACTCCTGGCACATTTCTTGTTTTAAGAAGCACACGCCATAGCGCATCCATTGCTGACGCACTTGATGAAGCAGCATATTGAGGATAGAGCGGAAGCAAGAGAATTTTAGTGCAATTCTTTTCTTTTAATTTGAGGACCGCATTTTTCATTGAAGGATTGCCATAAGACATTCCTAATTCAATTTCAATAGGCTGAGATACTGACTTTTTGATTTTTGCGGTTAATGCTTTTGTTTGATTTGTGGCATTGACTAAAAGTGGAGAGCCTTTTTTAGTCCAAACTTTTGCATATTTTTTTGCTGAACTGCCTGGCCTAAATACTAAGATAATGAAATGAAGTATCCAGCACCAAATAAATCGAGGCACTTCGACTACTCTTCGATCCATGAGAAATTGTTGTAAATATCTTCTTACAGCATGCGTACTCAAGGAATCAGGGGTTCCTAAGTTTGCGAGTATTACGCCTATTTTGGGTGGATCACCATGTTGGTATTGCGGTTCTTTTGTGAAGTAATTCATTTTAGTGTTGACTCAATGCGTTAGAAAGAAGTTTTGCTGTGATATCGACAATCGGAATGACTCTTTCGTAAGCCATTCTTGTAGGACCAATCACACCAAGGGTGCCTACAATTTCACCATCTGTTTCATAAGGAGATGTAACGAGACTACATTCATCTAGAGACGAATAGCCTGATTCATTTCCAATAAAAATTTGAATGCCTTCTCCAAGTTGACTTTGATCAAGAAGTTTCATAAGGGCTGTTCGCTTTTCAAATATCTCAAAAATTTTTCTTAAGCTGGATATATTTTTTGCGAGCTCTTCAGATTGGATAAGATTATTTTGTCCTGTGATTACGATCGATCCGCTCTCTGGCGAAATGACATCATTACCGACTTCAATAGCTGCCGTCATAAGTTTAATCATATCAGCATGCATTTTAGATAATTCATCCACGAGTGTATCTTTAACTTTAGCAAAAGTGTTGCCACTAAAGTTGTGATTAAAATAATTTGCAGCCTCAACTAAGTCATCATGAGAGTAGTGCTTTTCTGTCATGACAATTCTGTTTTGAACATTGCCGTCATTTGTCACAATAATGACAAGAATTTTTTTCTCAGATAAGCCTATAAATTCTAAATGTTTAAAGGTTGTTTTCTTAGCCTTAGGAATAAGAACTACACCAGCAAAATGTGTCAGTGTTGATAAAATATCCGCAGCATTATTAATAATTTTTTTATTGTCACCAATATTCATTTGATCTTTTAATGAGCTAATGATTTTGTCATCCAAAGGTTTTACAGTTAGAAGAGAATCTACAAAGAGCCTATAACCTAATTGCGTAGGAATTCTTCCTGCTGAAGTATGGGGGCTTGTGATAAAACCAAGATCCTCTAGATCTTTCATAGTATTTCGAATAGGAGGCTGGACTTAGGTCAAGGCCGGACGATTGAGAAAGGGTTCTAGATCCCACGGGCTGCCCATCATAAATGTGTTGCTCAATGAGGGTTTTTAGAAGAATTTGGGCGCGCTTATCTAGCATCATCAAATAGGGTTATTCATATAAATCGTTATGCTTTAAAATAGTCAGTAAAGCCTAATTTTCATAGTGTAATAAGCCATTCTAGCATGCGGTACTTTTGAAAATGAATGCTTAATATACTAATTTTTCTTTATTAAATTGCTATATATTCTTTCATCCTAAGTATGCTTTAATTCAATTATGGAAAGTCTCTATAAATCAGTCGCAATTATCGGAAAATATGCGAGCGGAAGTGAATCTTCTGACATTGAATCCCAGCTTTTAGAGCTCGCTCAATATTTGACGAATAAGCATATCAATATTTTTATTGAGGCTAAAACACATCAGTCCGGAAAATTTCAAGCTTTTAAAGCTATTAATCTAGAAGAGATTGGTGAAAAAGCTGATCTCGCCATTGTTGTAGGTGGGGATGGGACGATGTTGGGAGTTGCAAGATCACTTGTGAATTTCGACATTCCATTAATAGGCATTAACCAAGGCCGTTTTGGGTTTTTAGCAGATCTGAATACAAGTAATATGTTTGAATCTATCGATGAAATATTTCAAGGTTCTTCTTATAAAGACAAAAGAATGTTGCTGCAGTCCAAAATTTTTAGAGGCTCAAAATGTATCCATGAATCATTAGCACTTAATGATGTTGTAGTAAGAAGTGGATCTCGCTTAATTGAATTAGAAGTTTCTATCAATGGCAGTTTTGTCCACAAGCAAAGATCAGACGGACTTGTTGTGACAACACCAACAGGCACAACTGCTTACGCACTTTCAGCTGGCGGGCCCATTCTCCATCCTGAATTAGAGGCAATTTCTATCGTGCCGATTAGCCCGCATACATTAAGTAATCGCCCAATTGCAGTGAGTAGTAAAAGTGCTATTGAAATTCATGTGGTGAGTATGGATGAATCTTATTTAAGTATTGATGGACAGCTTAAAGTACCGCTTGAGATTCATGATCGTGTCGAAATTATTCGCGCAGAAAAAATGATCACGTTTCTTCATCCAAAAGACTACTGTTATTTTGAGATGCTTAGAAAAAAATTAAACTGGGGTTAATAAAGCACTATGTTACTTAATCTCTCTATCCTTGATTTTGTCATTGTCGATAAAATGAGCTTAGATTTTAAATCTGGTTTTTCAGCATTAACTGGCGAAACGGGTGCTGGAAAGTCCATTCTTATTGATGCTTTGTCTTTAGCTTTGGGCCAAAGAAACGAAGGTGGAGTAGTCAGGCTTCATCAAGATAAAGCTGATATCAGTGCTATCTTTGATATTAAGCACAATCAAGAAGTGATCGACTGGTTAAAAGAAAATGAATTGGAATCTGATGGCGCTGAACTTATTTTAAGAAGAGTCATTCATGCTGATGGCAAATCAAGAGCTTTTATTAATGGCAAGGTAGCCACGCTCCAGCAATTAAAAGAATTAGGCGAGTCCCTCGTTGATATTTACAGTCAAAACTCTCACCACTCACTTTTAAAATTAAGTGCACAGAGACAAATTTTAGATAACTTTGGTGGTCACTCAGATCTTGCAGCCACAACTTATCAACTTTACCAAGCATGGCACAAGCTTCATGTGCAAAAAATTGAGTATGAAAAAAACGCGCTAATCTATAGCGACGAACTTGCAGAGTTAAGAGATAAATTGCGAGAATTAAAACAATTTTCATTCACGTTGAGTGACTGGGAAACCCTGCAACAAGATCATGTCATGATGTCTCATGGGAATGAGCTCATTGAGGATGTTAATCTTTGTATTGAGCTTTTAGAAAAAGATGAAACGGCGATTTCTGACAGGCTTCATTTAGTCCAGCAGAAAATTTCTCATGCGCTTAGTATTGATGAGAAATTAAAAGAATCTTCGGATCTCATCGATTCTATTAATATTCAAATAGAAGAATTGCTTCGTTCACTCAATAGATATTTACAAAAAGTCGATTTAGATCCAGAAAGGCTTAAAGATATTGAAGCGCGGATTCAAGCGATTCATAATTTTGGCAGGAAGCATCGTATTAAGCCTGAAGATTTTGAGTCAACCTTACTCGCTTGGCAAGCTCGCATGGACGAACTCGAGTCTTTTGAATCAGATGACGGTATTGATGCCAAAGAAAAATTAGCCCTCGAAGCTTTTAATATCAGTGCGCAATTATTAAGTAAGGCGCGAAAGACTGCATCAGAAATATTAAGTCAGAATATTACTGCGGCTATGCAAAAGTTATCTTTTAGCCATGGAAGTTTTGAAGTTAAGCTCACACCTCAAGATCCAACAGCGCATGGATTAGAACAAATTGAATTTTTGGTAGCATCTCATTTGGGCGCAGAACCGAGACCTATTCATAAAGCCGCATCAGGCGGCGAGCTTTCCCGTCTAAGCCTCGCGATTCGTGTTGCATCCATTTCTAAAGCGAATGTGCCCTGTATGATTTTTGATGAAGTAGATGTAGGTATTGGAGGAAGTGTAGCGGAAATTGTAGGTAAGCTTTTAAAAGAACTAGGACATCACGATCAAAGACAAGTTTTAGTGATCACGCATTTGGCGCAAGTAGCATCATTAGCTATTCATCATTACAAAGTGTCTAAGACCCAGGAAAATAATCAGACACTCAGCCACATTCATTTGATGGATGACAAGATGCGCATCGATGAAATTGCGCGTATGTTAGGTGGTGTATCGATCACGGATACGACAAGGGCGCACGCGAAGGAAATGTTGCAAGTTTAGACTTTATTAGGGCAGGGGTTTCTATTACATTCAGCATAAATATAGAGCGAATGTTCTTGGATAGTAAATCCTTTTTTCGTTGCAATCATTTTCTGTCTCTTTTCAATCTCATCATCACAAAATTCTTCTACATGACCACATTGCATGCATACCAGATGATCATGGTGTTGTGAGTCGCTTAATTCAAAAACAGCTTTATCACTTTCAAAATGGTGACGAATTAAAAGACCAGCCTGTTCAAATTGAGTCAGCACACGATAAATCGTTGCAAGACCGACGTCTTCACCAGATTTAATTAAAAGTTTATACACGTCTTCGGCGGAAAGATGTTTCGCATCGCTGTGCTCAAAAAGACTTAAGATTTTAAGTCTGGGAAGCGTTGCTTTAAGCCCTGATTTTTTTAAATCTTTATGATCTTGTCCCATTGAAACACCTTAAAATTTGCTTTAGGAAGCATTTTGAATACTGTCTAGCATGTTATATTAATACGCATTATGTTTAAAGTTATAAAAATGCGTATATTTCTTCTCGTTTTAAGTCTTTTAGTCACCGCTTGCTCTCCTTCCTTACCCTCTATCAAGCCTTACAAAATGCCTATTCAACAGGGTAATTTAGTGACTTCAAAAATGATGATGCAATTAAAGCCTGGCATGACAAAAACCCAAGTGCGATTTGTGATGGGAACACCCCTCATTACAGACAGCTTCCATAAAGATCAATGGGATTATTTTTACCAAATGGAAAAAGACGGTGCAATCATCGAGAAAAGAAGAGTTATTTTGATGTTTGAAAAAGATTTGTTGGCTAAAGTAAAAGGCGATGTGATTCCTGCTAATGCAAATGCAAATAAAAATGAAGATCGTCAAGAGATAGTGCCTATTAAGAATAATGAGCCTAATCAAAATCCAGCGCAAAAAGAAAAGAGCATGCTCGATCGATTAAAGTTTTGGGAAGATGATGACAAGCCCATTGAAAAAGTTATGCCACCTAAGAAAGACGTGCCTGTAGAAGACAGAAAAATTGTGACTCCTAAAAAAGATATACCAGAGCCAGCTAAAGTTCCAGAGCCAGAGATGAAAAAACCTGTCACGGAAGTCGCTCCAGCAGACATTAAAAAAGAGCCTGCAGTTGCAAAACCAGAGGCTGCAAAGGCTGAAAATACGAAGCCATTGCCAGCTGAGACTGATCCAAATTATTTTGATTTGATGCTAGAAAAAATAGGATTCTAATTGTATGAGTAAAATAAATATTCTTATCGTGGGTGCCTCAGGCCGCATGGGCCAGAGTCTTATTCAAGAAATTACTAATGATAAAGACTTAGCTCTTGTAGCGGCTATTGATCATAAGTCGAGTGATAAATTAGGACGTGATGCAGGCGAGGCTATCGGCATTTCAACAGGCATTAAAATTGACTATGACATCACAAAAGTAATTTCATCTGCTGATGTTCTTATCGATTTCACAAGACCCGAAGCAAGCCTTGAGTATTTGAAATTATGCGAAGCGCATCAAGTGAAATATGTCATTGGTACAACAGGATTTTCAGATCAAGAAAAAAAATTGATTCTCGATGCTTCAAAAACGATACCTATTGTTTTTGCGCCCAATATGAGTGTAGGGG
>B570J13894_1000067_pt1 | contig 12849 bp, 9 predicted proteins | sample LakMenepilimnion_FD_13894 | JGI IMG/M metagenome (IMG submission 13894) | reverse complement strand
GCGTGATGCGCGGCCAAGTTCAACGATGCGTCGTGTGAGTGCAACTTGCCCTCCAAGTTCGCGATCAATTACTGCTGCATTTGCGACAGGGAAATCAGAGAGATGCACGGAGGCAACGGCAGAAGAGTCAGCTGGAATGACTAACTCTTGCCAGACTTGTTCTGTAATAAATGGAACCATAGGAGAGAGAAGTTGAGTCAGTGTTACTAAGCACTCATGAAGTGTGGAGAGGGCGCTGACATCGCCATCCCAGAACCTGCGTCGTGATCGGCGCACATACCAGTTTGAAAGATCATCGATGAATCTAGCTAATGCGCGACCTGCAACCTGTGAATCAAAATCAGTGAGAGCGGCGTCGACTTCTTCAATCAAAAGATTGAGCTCAGAGATAATCCAGCGATCCATGAGTGGTCGATCCGCAATCTTTGTGCGCTGACTTAAATCAAAGGCAGATGCATTGGCATAGAGAGCATGGAAGGAAACGGTGTTCCAATAGGTCAATAAAGTCTTTCGAACAACTTCATTGATTGCATCATGGCCAACGCGACGCGCAGCCCATGGTGAACCAGCGGCCAGCATGTACCAACGAACGGCATCTGCGCCATGTTGATCCATAAGGGCCATTGGCTCTAAAACATTGCCCACGTGCTTACTCATCTTGCGGCCATCTTTATCCAAGATGTGTCCAAGGCAAAGAACAGTCTTATAGGAGGATTTATCAAAGACTAAGGTTCCAATAGTCATGAGTGTGTAGAACCAACCACGTGTTTGATCGATAGCTTCACAAATAAAATCAGCTGGGTAGGACTCTTTAAACTTTTCAACAGAGCCTTCCTTGTGCGGGTATCCCCATTGCGCAAAAGGCATTGCCCCAGAGTCATACCAACAATCGATAACTTCTGGAACGCGCACCATTGTGGAATCACAATCAGCACAAGCAAAAGTAATGTCATCAACAAATGGGCGGTGAGGATCTAGATTCGATAGCTCTTGACCAGCAAGGCCACCCAATTCAGCTAATGAATCAACACAAATCTCATGCTTATTTTCACAGCGCCAAATAGGCAGGGGAGTGCCCCAATAGCGATTACGGGAAAGTGCCCAGTCGATATTGTTATTGAGCCAATCACCGTAACGGCCTTCTCTAATTGTCTCTGGGTGCCAATCTGTTGCTGCATTTTCACGAAGCAGAGCATCTTTTATAGAAGTTGTGCGGATATACCAAGATGGTTGCGCGTAATACATCAACGGTGTGTGACAGCGCCAGCAATGAGGATAAGTGTGCTCATATGGTTGGTGCTTATAGAGAACACCGCGTGCCTTTAACTCTTTCACCAGTAACTTATCGGCCTCTTTAAAGAAGATTCCGCCAACTACTTCTACCTCTTTAAGGAAGTGTCCATCTGGTGCGATGGGATTAACGACTGGCAAACCATAGGCACGACAAACCGCTAAGTCATCTGCGCCAAAAGCTGGAGATTGGTGAACTAATCCAGTTCCATCTTCAGTAGTGACATATGTTGCAAGAACCACGTAATGCGCATCAGGAATCTCGACGAAATCAAAGGGAGGCTTATATGTGGTGCGCTCAAGTGATTTACCGAGAATTTTCTTCAAAATCTTCTTCTCACCCTTAACGCTCTCAAGTAGGGCTTCTGCAACGACTAGGACTTCACTTACTTCATCCACAGTTACTTCAACGGCTACGTAATCAACCTCTGGGTGAACTGCAATGGCAGTGTTTGATACCAAGGTCCAAGGAGTCGTTGTCCAAACAAGGAAACTGGCGTTGAGTGCTACTAAATCACCTGAAGTAATAGGAAAGCGAACATAGACAGAGGGATCTGTAACTGTTTCATAGCCTTGTGCTAATTCATGATCTGAGAGTCCAGTTCCACAGCGCGGGCAATATGGTGCAACACGGTGATCTTGAACTAGTAATCCCTTTTTCCAGATCTCTTTAAGGGACCACCACACACTCTCAACATATTCAGGTGACATGGTCCAATACGCTTCATCGAAATCAACCCAGAAGCCCATGCGATGTGTCATGTCTGCAAATGCACCAACATGGCGTTGAACTGATTCACGGCACTTGTCATTAAATGCTGCAATTCCATATTTTTCGATATCGCCTTTACCAGCAAAGCCCAGCTCTTTTTCAACTGCAATTTCAACTGGCAAACCATGACAATCCCAACCAGCTTTGCGGATTACATGCTTTCCCTTCATTGTGTGAAAGCGCGGGAAGACATCCTTAAACACACGAGCTTCAATGTGGTGAGCCCCAGGCATTCCATTTGCTGTTGGGGGACCTTCATAAAACATCCATGCAGGTGCACCTTCACGAGCAGCAAGAGTTTTTTCAAAAATATCGTTATCGCGCCAGAACTTTAATATCGTGTGTTCGACGGCAGGCAGATCAACAGCTGCTGGGATTGCGCGAAACGACATAAAAAATCCTCCACGAGTAGGAAAACAACTCTGGAGGGACGTGACCTGCTGGCGCAGATCTCGCGGTACCACCCGCCTTGCGTGATATTCACGCCACTTCACTTTTCTATCCGCAGCTAGTTCTAGATGGTTTTCACCATTTCTTCTAGCAAACTCGTGAGGTGATGGCCCCGTCAATGCTCATATGCGGTAGTGGCTCAATACTATCGTCTAGTTAAGCCAAAATATGCCCGTGGCTAATTGGTAACAGCCCCATAAGGGCATTAAGGTTCGCGACATGCCTAAGAAGCCGGTTAAGAAAGCAGTCGCCAAGAAGGCTCCTGCGAAGAAGGCCGCTGTGAAGAAGAAGGTAGCCAAAAAAGCTCCCGCTAAAAAAGCGCCAGTAAAAAAGGTGACGGCAAAGAAAGCGGTCGCCAAAAAGGCTCCTGCAAAGAAGGCCCCGGCCAAGAAGGCAGCGCTAAAGAGCATTCCAGTTAAAAAAGCACCAGGTAAGCCATTTCCATCTAAAACAACTTTGACCGTTGATGAGAAATCTCAAACAGTGTCAGTCTCAACTATTTCTGCCCCAGTTACAGCCCCTGTAATTGAAGAGCGTCGATTGGTAATGCCACCTCCACCCCGCCCAGTTAAAAGTGGAAAGAAAGTTGCACCACTTAAGCCAATTAAAGTTGCTCCAACTCCAATTGTTGTTAGTGATAGTGAATCACCATGGACTGCTGCAGAGCTCAAGAGCATCCGAACTGAAATTGCTAAAGAGTTAGCCCGTCTTCGCGTTGAACTAGCCAAGGTTGAGTTAGAGATGGATTCTCTTATTCAAGAATCTGGTGAAGGCGCTGGAGATGATCAAGCAGATGCTGGAACTAAAACCTTCGAGCGCGAGCATGAGATGTCACTAGTAATTAATGCTCGCGACATGGTTTTGCAAACAGAGCGTGCCTTGGATCGAATCGACTCCAAGACTTATGGAAACTGCGAAGAATGCGGAAGTGCAATTGGAAAGGCCCGTTTACAAGTATTTCCTCGGGCCACTTTGTGCATGATCTGCAAGCAGAAGGAAGAACGGCGCTAGCAGTGCGCGTGTGGCGCACACTCTTAGGTGTTGCCTGGATTATCTGGCTTCTGGATTTAGCTACCAAAATCTGGGCAGTGGAGTATTTGGCTAACCGTGGTCCTGTAAAAGTTATCGGCTCACTTTTCCAACTCAACTTTATTAGAAACTCTGGTGCTGCTTTTTCATTTGCGTCAGGGGCAACTTTATTCCTCTCTCTTTTTGGAATTGCTGTTTTGATTGCAATTGCTTATTACGCACCTGCGTTGACCTCAAAGGGATGGGCGATTGTTTTAGGCCTAGTCATGGGTGGAGTTTTAGGAAATCTGACTGATCGCATTTTCAGAGAGCCAGGATTACTTCGTGGTCATGTCATCGATTGGTTACAACTGCCTAATTGGCCTATATTCAATATTGCAGATATTGCAATCGTGGTTGCGGCCTTTATTTCGGTTGTTTTAACAGCGCGCAATATCCCGCCTATTAAAAAAGAAGAGTTGATATGAGTAATCGAGAACAGCGCACACTTTCAGTGCCAGAGGGCGTTGCTGGTGAGCGAATCGATAGTGCTCTAACGCGCGTGCTGGGGCTTTCCCGCACAGCTGTTGTCAAACTCCTAGAAGATGGCGATATCACTACATCTGGAAAAGCTATGGCTAAATCAGATCGGGTGACTGCCAACCAAGTAATTGATGTGTTAATGCCAGCTCCCATTAATCAAGATCCAATTCCACTCACTCCGCTAGAGGGCCTTTCAATTGTTTATGACGATGATGCAATTGTTGTCATTGATAAGCCGGTGGGATGTGCTGCTCATCCAAGTCCAGGATGGACAGGACCAACTGTTGTCGGCGCATTGATGGCAGCGGGATATTCAATTTCAACGAGTGGTGCTGCAGAGCGACAAGGAATTGTTCATCGCCTTGATGTTGGCACGAGTGGGTTAATGATTGTTGCAAAGAGTGATCGTGCATTTACGGTCTTAAAAGATGCTTTTAGAAATCGTACTGTCGACAAGATTTACCACGCACTCATTCAAGGACACATGGATCCAACGACTGGAACAATTGATGCACCTATTGATCGTCATCCAAAGGAAGATCATCGATTCGCAGTTGTTGCTACAGGCAAAGACTCCATTACACACTATGAAGTCATTGAGTTTTATCGTGGAGTGTCATTAGTTAAAGTGGAGTTAGAAACTGGGCGCACACACCAAATCCGTGTTCACTTCTCAGCACTTAATCATCCACTTGTTGGCGACACCACTTATGGCGCAGATCCTGTTCTGGCTAAATCTCTAGAGATGAGACGGCCATGGCTACACGCCAAGGAGCTCATGTTTGACCACCCCATTACTGGTGAACATCTGAGTTTTAGCGCTCCATACCCAGCCGATCTCACACGCTCATTAGCGTTGCTATCTGATGCCGTTCTGCCTTAAGTAATAATCTACGACCACCATGACATCTGAGAATTTCGTACATCTGCACGTCCATACCGAGTATTCGATGCTCGATGGTGCAGCGCGTGTTCCCGATTTAATGGCAGAAGTTGCCAGACAAGGAATGCCGGCAATTGCAATGACAGATCATGGAAATGTCTTTGGTGCTTATGAGTTTTATAAGCAAGCGAAAAAAGCTGGTGTTAAGCCAATCATTGGAATTGAAGCCTATGTTGCCCCTGAATCTCGCTTTGATAAAAAGAGAGTGCAGTGGGCTAGTGGTGGTGAAGATGATGTTTCAGGTGGTGGTGCTTATACGCACATGACTATCTTGGCCGAAAACAATGTTGGTCTGGGAAATCTCTTTCGCTTATCTTCTCTTGCATCCCTTGAAGGTTATTACTACAAGCCCCGCATGGATCGCGAACTCCTAGCTCAGTATTCCAAAGGACTGATTGCAACAACTGGTTGTCCTGGTGGAGAGATTCAAACTCGCTTGCGTATGGGTGCTTATAAAGAGGCAATCAAGGCAGCAAGTGATTATCGAGATATTTTTGGTGAAGGTAATTTCTTCCTAGAGATTATGGATCATGGAATTGATATTGAAAGCCGCGTGAAAGCAGACCTTCTCAAATTAGGAAAAGAGTTGGGCCTTCCACTTCTTGCAACCAATGATCTGCACTACACATTACAAGCAGACTCTGGTGCACATGAGGCCCTGCTCTGTGTTCAATCGGGCTCTACATTGGCAGATCCCAAGCGATTTAAATTTGATAATGACTCTTTCTATGTAAAGACGCCGGCACAGATGCGCGAGCTCTTTAAAGATATTCCTGAGAGTTGCGATAACACATTACTTATTGCAGAGCGCTGTGAAGTAACTATGCGAGAAAATGAAAACCTTCTCCCACAATTTAACGTTCCAGCTGGAGAGACTGAGGATTCTTGGCTCAAAAAAGAAGCTGTGCGCGGTATGAAGGAGCGATTAGGTGCAAAGCTGACGCCAGCACATGAATCTCGTCTTGATTATGAACTTGGCGTTATGGAGAAGATGGGTTTTCCGGGTTACTTCCTAGTTGTTGCTGACTTAGTAGGACATGCCAAGAAAGTTGGTATTCGCGTTGGACCAGGCCGAGGATCAGCTCCTGGTTCATTAGTTGCGTATTCACTTGGGATAACTGGTTTAGATCCACTTGAACATGGACTTTTGTTTGAGCGCTTTCTCAATCCAGAACGTATCTCTATGCCTGATATCGACTTGGACTTTGATGAGCGTCGTCGCAGCGAAATGATTCGTTATGCAACAAACAAATATGGTGAAGATCGAGTCGCTCAGATCATTACCTACGGAACTATTAAATCCAAGCAAGCGATTAAAGACTCAACACGCGTTCTGGGTTATCCATATGTCATTGGAGAGAAGTTAACTAAGGCCTTGCCTCCATCTGTGATGGGTAAAGATATTTCTCTTGGTGGAATCTTTGATTCTAAAGATGATCGCTATGGCGAAGCAGGCGAGTTCCGCTCACTGTATGAGTCAGATCCAGATTCAAAGCGCGTAGTTGATACAGCCCGTGGTCTTGAAGGCTTAAAGCGCCAGTGGGGTGTTCACGCAGCTGGAGTCATTCTCTCTCGCGAACCTTTACTTGATGTCATTCCTATCCATCGCCGTGAAGCAGATGGTGCAATCATTACGCAGTTCGATATGGGCGCATGTGAATCTATTGGCCTGCTTAAGATGGACTTCTTAGGTCTTCGAAATCTCTCTGTTTTAGATGATGCCTTATTAAATATTAAAGAGAATCAAAACATTGATGTGGTGTTAGAGGATTTAACACTCGATGATAAAAAGACATATGAACTGCTCTCTCGCGGAGACACTCTTGGAGTGTTCCAGCTCGATGGTGGGCCAATGCGAGCATTGCTTAAATCAATGTCCCCAGATTCATTTGAAGATATCTCAGCAGTTATCGCTCTCTATCGTCCGGGTCCTATGGGCGAAAACGCACATAACAACTACGCCGATCGCAAAAATAAGCGCAAGCCAGTTGAACCTATTCACCAGGAACTTTCAGAACCTTTGCAGGAGATTCTTGGCGACACATACGGCCTGATTGTTTATCAGGAACAAGTTATGGCAATTGCCCAGAAGGTCGCTGGGTTCTCACTCGGACGCGCAGATCTTTTGCGTAAGGCGATGGGTAAGAAGAACAAAGATATTTTGGATAAGGAATACATTCCTTTTGAAGCAGGTATGAAGGCAAATGGTTTCTCAACTGCTGCTATCAAGCGCCTGTGGGATGTTCTTATTCCCTTCTCTGATTACGCTTTCAACCGAGCGCACTCAGCCGGCTATGGCGTTGTGTCATATTGGACGGCTTACCTAAAGACTAATTATCCAACTGAATACATGGCCGCACTTTTAACTAGCGTTCGAGATGATAAAGATAAATCTGCCTTGTATTTGAGTGAGTGCCGCCGTATGGGAATCAATGTCCTACCGCCTGATGTTAATGAATCCAATGGTGAATACACCCCTCGTGGAAAGGACATTCGCTTTGGTCTTGCAGCAATTAGAAATGTTGGCGAAGGTGTTGTCGCATCAATTAAGGCAGCGCGTGAGAGTAAAGGTCGTTTCACATCCTTTGGTGATTTCTTAGCAAAAGTTGATGCACAGGTGTGTAACAAGAAGACGATTGAATCTTTGATTAAAGCGGGAGCATTTGGCTCACTTGGAGCAACACGTAAGGGCTTGATTGCTGTTCACTTGGAGGCAATAGATTCTGTTATTGAGAGCAAGCGCGCTGAGGCCATTGGACAATTTGATTTATTTGGTGGAGAAGCAATCACTGAAGTATCAGGATTAGATATTGAGATCCCAACAGGTGAGTGGGATAAGGCAATGCTGCTTAGTTATGAGCGCGAGATGCTGGGTCTCTATGTTTCCGATCATCCACTTTTAGGCGTTGAACATGTGCTTCGCGCAAATACAGATATGTCTATCAGTGAATTAGTTGACGAGGGTGCACAGCATGAATCTGTTGTCACTATCGGAGGCTTAATCACAAGTGTTACTCGCAAGGTTTCAAGGCAAGGTGCTTCATGGGCCGTAGTAACAATTGAAGATCTAGAAGGATCTTTAGAAGTTCTCTTCTTCTCTAATACTTACAATCAATATTCAATGTCGCTGACTGAAGATCGAATTGTGACTGTTCGTGGCCGCGTTGATCGTCGTGAAGAGAATCTGCGCTTTACTGCCCTTGAAATGTCGATGCCAGATATTTCTGCAGGTCCAACCTGGTCCTCTTGTGATTTCAATTCCAATGTCTCAATGCACACCACCTGTGGTTGATCGCATTAAGGAAATTTTGCGTTCACATCCAGGTAAGCGAGAAGTGCATCTGTCATTGAGTGAAAATGGAAGCAGTACCGTTATGAAGATTGATGCATCGGTCACAGCTTCTCCATCATTGAGCGCAGATCTCAAATCAATTCTTGGGCCTAACTGCCTGGTTTAAATTCAAGTCCGCCGTGCAGAGCCCAGCCGTTACAATTGGCATGTGATTCGCACAGTAGATCTTCGTGGCAAAGCCCTTACTAAGGCTGGATATAACGCCGAACTTCCGCGTGCAGCTTTAGATGTTGCCCAAGCGATGGCTTTGGTTGAACCGATCTTGCACCGTGTGAAAACCGGTGGAGAAAGCGAACTTATTAAATTGGCGCAAGAATTTGATGGAGTAACTCCTGCTTCTATTCGTGTTCCACAGCAGGCTTTGGATTCGGCTTTAGCGTCATTAGATCCTGCAATTCGTGCGGCGTTAGAGCTTTCAATTGAACGAGTGAGAAAAGTTCATAATGATCAGGTAAGGGCTGATAAGACTACGAACGTTGTTGACGGTGGCACTGTTACTGAAAAGTGGATACCAGTTGATCGTGTGGGTCTCTATGTACCGGGTGGACGAGCGGTATATCCAAGTAGCGTTGTCATGAATGTGGTACCTGCACAAATTGCAAAGGTTTCATCGATAGCTGTTGCTTCACCACCGCAAAAGGAATTCGCAGGTCTGCCTCACCCAACTATTTTGGCAACGTGTGCACTACTTGGCGTATCTGAAGTCTTTGCTGTTGGGGGAGCCCAGGCGATTGCGATGTTTGCTTACGGCGTTGAAGGTTTGTGTGAAAAGAGTGATCTTGTTACAGGTCCAGGCAATATCTATGTAGCTGCTGCAAAACGCGCACTTCGTGGTGTGATTGGAATTGATTCAGAAGCTGGCCCAACTGAAATTGCAATCCTGGCTGACTCTTCTGCTCGAGCAAGCGATGTTGCAGCAGATTTAATTAGCCAAGCTGAGCATGATGTAATCGCTGCAGCGATTTTGGTTACCGACTCAATTGATTTAGCCAACAACGTTGAGGCCGAACTTAAGATTCAAATTGGAAAGACCAAACACAAGGAACGAATCACAGCAGCCCTTTCAGGAGTTCAGTCAGCAATTGTCTTAGTTGATGACATGAAGCAAGGAATTGACGTTGTTAATGCTTATGCTGCAGAGCACTTAGAAATTCAGACAAAGAATTCGCGCGAAGATGCTGCACAGATTAGAAACGCTGGAGCAGTCTTTATCGGACGCTTCTCACCAGTCTCACTTGGTGATTACTCGGCAGGCTCTAACCACGTCCTTCCTACAGGCGGATGTGCTTGTCACTCAAGTGGATTATCTGTTCAGACATTTCTGCGTGGACTTCACTTAATTGAATATGGCGAAAAGGCATTCACTGATTTAGTTCCGACAGTTGTGACGCTAGCTAATTCAGAAGACTTACCCGCACATGGGCAAGCAATGACAATTAGATTGGAAAATTCGTAAATGAATTGGCCAACTTGGTTGCCTCTGCGCAGGGACTTAACTCCACTTACTCCTTATGGCGCACCGCAGGTTCCTGCCCAAGCATCACTTAACACTAACGAGAATCCATATTCACCTTCACCTGCTCTGCAGAAAGCGATCGCTGATGCTGTGATGGTTTCGGCTGCGAATTTAAATCGCTATCCCGATCGTGATGCCAATGAACTGCGAACTAAGTTGGCCGGCTATATCAACTCAACATCTAAGCTAAATCTCACAATAGATAATATTTGGGCAGCTAATGGCAGTAATGAGATTATTCAATCTATTTTTCTAGCTTTCGGTCAGGGCAGTGCACTTGGCTTCACGCCCTCTTATTCAATGCACCCACTCATTGCCAAGGTGTGTGGAACAAATTGGGTTGATGGAAAGCGAAATTCAGATTTCTCACTCAACGTCGAACTTGCTGTTGAGCAAATTGCGCAGGTTAAGCCAGCATTAACTTTTATCACAACGCCTAATAATCCAACAGGTGGATCTGTTTCAATCTCACAAATCAAGTTACTTGCTGATTCTATGGCAAAGGTCAATGGTCTACTGATTGTGGATGAGGCATATGCTGAGTTTTCAACTGAAGACTCTGCAGTAACACTCATAGCTAAGAATCCTCATGTTGTTGTGATACGGACAATGAGTAAAGCTTTTGCATTTGCAGGAGCACGAGTGGGATACATGGTCTGCGATAGTTCAGTAAAAGATGCCATGATGCTTGTGAGATTGCCGTATCACTTAAGTGCATTGACTCAAGCTGCAGCATCAGTTGCCATAGATTTCAAAGACGAACTACTTGGATATGTCTCTGAGTTGATACGTGCTCGGGAGGCAATGACTGCGCAGTTACTCGCGCTCGGGCTCAAGGCTGTCCCGAGCAGTGCGAACTTCATCTTATTTACAGGATTTAGCACCGAAGCCCCTAAACTTTGGAGTGAACTACTCGGTAAAGGCGTCCTAATTCGAGATGTCGGACTACCAGGGTATTTGCGAGTAACTATTGGCAATGAAGCCGAAAACACCTTATTTATAAATGCGTTAAAAGAACTTATCTAAAGAGAGGCCACCATGAGAACAGCACGAGTCGAAAGAGCAACTAAAGAGTCACATGTTTTAGTTGAACTCAATCTAGACGGACAAGGCGTTATCGATGTTTCTACTGGTGTGCCGTTTTTCGACCACATGATGTCTCAACTCGGTAAACACTCAGGCTTTAATCTCACAATTAAGACAACGGGTGATGTTGAAGTTGATTCTCACCACAGTGTTGAAGACACATCACTGGCATTTGGCCAAGCCCTACGTGAAGCGCTGGGGGACAAGGCAGGCATTCGCCGCTTCGGTGATTCGATGGTTCCACTTGATGAAGTTTTAGTTCAAGCTGCAGTTGATCTCTCTGGCCGTCCATATTTGGTCCACCGTCAGCCAGAGATTGTTGAACTCATTGGAACTTTTGATACAACACTTGGAAAGCATATTTGGGAATCAATAGTTGCAGAAGCACATATTGCGCTGCATATCCGTGTGCTTGAAGGAAGAAATGCGCACCATGTTTTTGAAGCGCAGTTCAAGGCTGTTGCACGTGCACTACGTGATGCAGTTTCACTCGATGGCAGAGTTGCAGGTATTCCTTCAACTAAAGGCTCTCTTTGATCGCAATTCTTGATTATGGTTCCGGCAACTTACGTTCGGCACAAAGAGCCTTTGCTACTTCTGGTGTCGATGTAGTTGTCACATCAGATCGCGCCACTGCACTTGAAGCCGATGGTTTAGTTGTTCCGGGCGTTGGAGCCTTTGCTGCATGTATGCAGGGGTTGAGATCTGTTGATGGCGAAGCAATCATCCGTGAGCGAATTTCGAATGAACGACCTGTACTAGGAATTTGTATTGGCATGCAGATACTTTTTCAAGAGGGTAGCGAGCATGCTGAAAATGCAAACCACAAAGGTGTTGGAGTTTGGGAAGGTGAAGTCTCGCGCCTGAACGCACCAATACTTCCTCATATGGGTTGGAACAATGTTGAAAGTGATCCAAACTCCACCTTATTAAAGGGAGTTGCAGGTGAGTCATTCTATTTCGTGCACTCATATGCAGCTAAGAAAGCAGTCGGAAAGATGCAAGCGTGGAGTTTTCACGGTGAAAAGTTTTTGGCAGTGGTTGAAGATGGTTATGTTTCGGCAACACAATTTCATCCAGAAAAGTCTGGAGATGCAGGGTTAGCTTTGATTAAGAATTGGGTGAGTGCACTATGAGTTACTTAGAGCTTCTGCCTGCAGTAGATGTTAAAGATGGGCGCGCAGTGCGCTTGGTGCAAGGCGAGCTAGCCCTAGAAAGTGTTTATGGAGCACCGCTTGAAGTTGCACTTGAGTTTCAAGCAGCTGGGGCTGAGTGGTTACATCTTGTTGACCTAGATGCCGCTTTTGGCCGCGGAAGTAATGCCGAACTCTTAGCAGAAGTTGTTGGGGCACTTGATATCAAAGTCGAACTATCTGGCGGTATTAGAGATGATGAATCTTTGCGCAGAGCATTAGCAACTGGTTGCACACGAGTAAATCTTGGAACAGCTGCCCTAGAAGATCCTGAATGGACTGCTCGAGTCATTGGAGAATTCGGCGATCGTATTGCAGTTGGACTTGATGTGCGCGGGCACGTGCTTGCTGCGCGTGGGTGGACCAAAGAAGGTGGAGATCTCTTTGAAACACTTTCACGATTAGATAAAGATGGTTGTTCTCGCTATGTAGTAACTGATGTAACAAAGGATGGCACGTTAGCTGGGCCTAATTTGGAACTTCTTAAATCTGTCTGTGCAGCAACATCCAAACCAGTAGTTGCCAGTGGTGGGATCTCTTCTTTGGTGGATATTCAAGCTTTGTGTGATCTCAATTCAACAGGTGTTGAAGGTGCCATTGTTGGTAAGGCTTTATATGCCGGCGCCTTTACTTTGCAAGAAGCGCTGAAAGTGACAGGACGATGACTCTTTCTGTTCGCATCATTCCTTGCTTGGA
>B570J13894_1000064_pt1 | contig 13342 bp, 20 predicted proteins | sample LakMenepilimnion_FD_13894 | JGI IMG/M metagenome (IMG submission 13894) | reverse complement strand
CACGGGAAGTGTATACGAGTTTTATTTGTCAGGCGAAATTGAAGATGCTAGTGAGTATACTGAGTGGTTTGATACCATTCGTAACGCTCGTAGTACTGACACAGTTAAAATTTACATTAATAGTTGCGGAGGCGATTTGTATACGGCTCTGCAATTTTTGCGCGTGCTATCGGAAACTCAAGCCCATGTGATTACCTCAGTGGAGGGTGCTTGTATGAGTGCTGCTACAATGATCTTTTTGCACGGCGATGAGTTTGAAGTAACTCCACACTCATTATTTATGTTTCACAACTATTCAGCGGGCGTATTCGGCAAAGGCGGAGAAATGTTTGACCAACTTCAGTTTGAACGTGCTTGGTCAGAAAACTTCTTGCGTGAGGTGTATCACGACTTTTTGACGCCCGAAGAAATTAAGTCAATGTTGGACAACAAAGACATTTGGATGACCTCACAACAAGTACTGGCTAGAATTGATATTGTTCTAGCTAAAATAGCTGCACAGCAGGAACTCGATGAAGAATCTGTGGCGGTTGTGGAGTAAAGCATTAGGTGAAAAATCTGGCAACACAGACTGTGAAGCAGACAAAGTAGCCATAGTTCGTACAATAATTGTACTTAGCTACATAACAACAAACTTGTTTATTGTAGCGGGAGTTATAAGGCACTGGTAATGGCTAAAACATTTGGTAGTTTAAAATCAAACAAATTAGATATGATGGATAAATTAACAATCGGCAAGTTTGCTGGTTGTAGAATTTGTGATATTATTGCAGATGATTTTGAATACCTTATCTGGCTAAATAAAAGTGGCTTTGTTAACTTTACAACGCCTGTTATAACAGACCTATTAGCCCGTGCAGGCTTTAAAGAAGCCGAAGAATATTATCAAAACGAAGTTGCTCCTTGGAAAGATGAGGATGTGCCTTTATGACACTAACAGAATTTGCTGTGTCATATAGACATAGAAATTGCCCCCATGACCCTAAGCTGATGAATAGGGTACTTGTAACAGATGTTAGTACTAGTATTCTTGTATGGTGTGAAAGTGAATTTTTGGTTGAGATGTATTTAATGCATCCAAATACCCATGTTAATCCACACTCCCACCCTTTTGAAAATATAGTATTATTCATGGCAGGAAGCTTGTCAGGCAGACGAGAAGGCTCAGAGGAATATAAAACAGTAGACGTTTCTACGGCTATTGGGACACCCCTAGCTGCTAATCTATGGCATGAATTTACTGTGGGAGCTGATGGGGCAGTCTTTTACAATATTAGTAAGTGGGATACTGCAGAGCAAAAAGACAGTGCTATTTTAAAATACCAAGGTGTGCCGTTAGGCCCACTTCACGAAAATCTATTACAAAAGCATGGATAAAGATAACGAACTTTTTAACTACTTAAATCCTAATATGTTAGCAGTATTGCTATGGGAAGTAGATTCACACGGCTTTGTCCAAGTAGAAGTAATAAACCTAGAAATTTAAGCGGGATTGGTATAGGGGTTGTGCCCTAGTCTTCCAAACTAGAGAGATCAGTTCGAGCCTGATATCCCGCTCCAATAATATGCCCCAGACCTCTGCAGTAACTAACTAGTCAATGGTTGCTGTACGTCTGGGCTTTCTTTTCGAGTCGCGCTTGTAGCTCAATGGTTAGAGCAGCGGACTCATAATCCGTTGGTTACTGGTTCGAGTCCAGTCGAGCGCACCAACACAACACACAAGGAAAATTATGACAACAACAATTAAAATTGCAGATAAAGCAATTAATACAATTTATCAAGATAAAACAGGTACTACAACTGGTACAGGTACTGGTGCTAAATTTGATATTACTAAAACCGATGGCGTGTATGCTGTGGCTTTAGACAGTGTTGCCTCTAGTGCAGGTACTGGCTATGCTGCAGGCGATACTATTACCATTGCAGGTACAGGTCTTGGCGGAACTTCTGCAAACAATGTAATCGTAACAGTTGCCACAGTTGGTGCTGGTGGTAAGATTGCTACATTTGGTGCAGTAGGTACTGGTCGCGTTGGCGACGGTACAATTGATGTAGAAGTAGAAGTTACAGGTACGATAGGTGTTGATACCTACACAGTTGGCGGCGCTAGCACAGAGTTCACAATTACTAAAGGTGAAGACGAAGTTACTCTTGCCAGTACATTGGCAACAGCCGTTACATTTACATTAGCAGATCACGAGCGTGTGGTGTTTACAGACAAAGCTATTGCCTATGATGCAGATGGTCGTGCAGGTGATGTATACGCATTGTTAGCTGCCGCACTTGGTGAGTCTGATGTTACTGCGGAATATACAGGTATTGGTATTAAGCTTGCAGATGCAGGTTGGACAAACAAGCAGCTGGCTACAGCATTGTTAAACACATCCGTATATAAAACAGATGCAGGCGGCGTTAGTGATGAAACTTTTATCAAGCACGTTTACAAAAATGTAATGGGTACTAATGCTACTTTAGCGGAAGTTACTAGTTTAACTAATTGGATGGTAGCTAATAACTACTCTCAAGCAGACGTCTTGGTTATTGCTAGCGAGTTAGAATCTTTTGAAACTGCCATTGACTTAGTGGGCTTGGCAACAACAGGTATTGAATATACTCCAGCTTAATTATGTCAATTACCTTAAAAAATCTTGAAAGCGCATTGGCTGGCGAGTCAATGGCGCATATTAAATATCGCTATTTTGCTAAAATTGCACGCAGTGAAGGATTTGATGATGTTGCCGATCACTTTGAGCATACAGCAGATCAAGAACTCAAACACGCCTGGGGCCACTTAGAGTTGCTGATTGGTACGCCACACACTAAGCAATGCTTAGAAATGGCTATTGAAGGCGAAACTTATGAATACACAGAAATGTATCCAGGCTTTGAAAAAGATGCAACTGCTGAAAAAAATTGGAAAGCAGTTACTGAGGCTAAAGAGCAGGCAGCCGACAGCAAAGAACACGCCGAGCAATTTAAAGCAGTGTTGGCTAAAGCAGAAAAACGCTTTGCTGCACTGAAAAAAGTAGAACGGCGTCACGCAGAGGCATATCAACAAGTTTGGGAGACAGTATAATGACTTATATTTGCGTAGTATGTGACCACGTTCATGACGAAGAAACTGAAGGCGCATGGGACACTCTTCCAGACGATTTTGAGTGTCCAGAGTGTGGTGTAGGTAAAGAAGATTACGTTGCTTTTGAATGAAGCCCGTATTCGTGCCAGATCCAATTATACATAGACCTAAGCGTCCGTTTATACCGGATCCAATCTTACACCCAAAACACCTAACCCAGCGCTAAGCTGGGTTTTTTGTTTGTAAAAAATATACTTGAACTCAAATACTCTTTTTGATATAATACAAGTTCTGAACAAAACTTTAACACAAGGAAACACAATGAAAATTTATTTTGGTAATGCTAATGACGACACCTTTATGGATGATGGTCTGTTTGAAGTATACGGAAATCGCTACTACTATGGCGTAGAGCACGGCACAGGCCCTGGTGGTTTGGAAGAAGTTCGTATCTTTGATGGTTGCAAGCGCTATTTGCCAATCCATATGGAAGCAATTCCAGAACTTCTGGTCGCCCTGCAAGAAATTCAAAAAATTGGCGAAGCTATTCAACGTGCCAAAGAAATGACAGAACGCGCTGAGTCTGACGCCAAGGGCTATGTTACAGAAGGCTGGCATGGCGACTATGATGTAGACTTTGGCGACGCGGAGTAATAAATGGCATCAGTAAGTAAATCTAAGCAAACATACTATACTCTATACAAATCTAGCACTCGTTGGGCTACAAATAGAAAAATTAAATTAACCCGAGTACTAAAACGGCAACCTAATAACGAACAAGTAAAAGACGCACTAGCAAATATTAAATATCGCCGACATACTCCAAACAGTAAAACAGTTTGGTCACACAGTAACATTAGGATTGCAAAGCTATTCAAAGAGTTTACGGGTCGTGCTAGCGCAGATTTATTTAGTAGTAATCCGAAAGTTCAAGCGGCAGCACTTGCTTATCGTCATGATGCAAGTAACTTGAAAGTCATCGAAGGTAAAGTTAACTTTAGTTTAGGTGCTCGAGCACACGACTCTAAAGGTAACTTAGTATGGAAATAATCGAAGTTTATATTCTATTTGCCTTAACAACAGGTATCTCCAGCTGTATATTATTTTTAGCACCTGCAATTGCATTAGCAAAAGATATGAATATCAGTAATAGTTTTACTGAAAGTACTTTGCTAAGCTATTTAATCTACATAGTTGTAACTACTGTTACTGCTCCTTTTGCTATCCTCCCTATTGTTATACCGAGTTTTGCTGAGCGTTTTAAACTTGGTCTTGAGCGCGCGGTATTAGAAAGTCAAACTTAAAATTTTACATTTGACCCTAAATTGCAAAAGCGGTATAATATATACTTAATTTACGAAAGAAAGATAAACTATGAAATTTGTAGAATTCACTTATACAAAAGCTGACGGATCACAATCCAAGCGTGCAATTATCGAACTGGTAACGCCTACCAAGCACATTGAAGGCATCGATGTTACTAGCCTTAGTCAAGATGACTTTGCCGACTTTTGCCGTGAATTTTCAGCACTAAAAGCCGAGCAACATACTCAAACAATGGAAAAGCTGGCACAGTTTGATCTTAAACATAACTATCGTAAGTTTATCCCTGAACAGATGGCAGACATTACCACAGATTATGTCTAAATTCAGAACATGGGACAGTGAAATCTTACTTGATGCAGTTAAGGTAAGTTTACAGATTCGTACTAAGATTGAAGAGTTGTGTATTAAAACACATAGTATGCCAAATGGTTTACCCAATAGCTTGATACCCACAGAAAATTTATATACATTAGTTTGTGCGTATGAAGCAGCATACAATTCTCTTATAGAAAACGATCTGTTGAAATCAGGCAATCCAAAAACACAAAACAATATACATTAAAGAAAGCAAACAAATGGCAACTTGGACAGAAGAACTCAAAGCAAAAGTTATTGAGATGTATGAAGGTGCAGGTCCCACACCTGAGTCCTCTACTGAAATCATTAAAGACATTGCAGAAGAAATTGAAATGTCGCCTAACGGCGTTCGCATGGTACTGGTGCAGGCTGGTGTTTATGTGAAAAAAGAAGCTGGTGCTAGTACAACAAAAACCAAAGCACCTAGCGGTGAAGGCACTAAGCGTGTCTCAAAAGAGTCCAGCATCGCTGAACTCCGTGCAGCTATTGAAGCAGCAGGCAAAGAAGTCGATGAAGACATTCTTAGCAAGCTCACAGGTAAAGCTGCGGTTTACTTCTTATCAGTATTGAAGTAATTCAAGGCGGCTCTGTGCCGCCTTTTTTCGTTTATCACAGAAAGGAATAAAATGGCAACACGTAAACGTCCCGCACTAGAAGAAGAATTGATGACTGATGCTAACATTGCAAAAGTTATTCGATTACTCGAACCTACTGAAGAAGGTAAGAAACCAATTACCAAAAAAGACGCGTGTGCTATTTTAGGCATGGCTTATAATACTACTCGCCTCGGTACTATTATTGAAGATTATAAGAAAAAACAGCTTCGTACAGCTGAGCGTAAGTCACAACTTCGTGGCAAGCCCGCAACTGCTGACGAAAAAGTTTACATTATCTCAGAGTACCTTAATGGCGAAACAGTAGATGCTATTTCAAAAATGACTTATAGAAGTAGTAAGTTTATTAAAGATATTCTGGAAGGTAATGGAGTACCTATTCGTGTACCAGGCTCTAGTTATTTTGACCCTCAGCTGATTCCAGAAGCAGCAATGCGTGATCGTTTTACTATTGGAGAAATCGTATACTCAGCGCGATACGATTCTACAGCACGCATTCAGACTGAGCAGAAACACCCCAAGCATGGCTGGGTGTATGGTATTTGGCTGCTATCCGAAAAGTGGCTACAGTGTGCATATCAAGAAGCAGCAGAACTCGCTAGTCTTGAACATTTGCGAGAACTAGGAGTTAAGATTTAATGGATGATAATATACACTACAATAAACTAATTGAAGAAAACATGGACAAAGGCTTTCAAGTAAAGTTGGTAGTCAATGAATTCCGAGATATAGAGTACATACAGTTACGAAAGTACTTTCTTACTTATGAAGGCGATTGGCAAGCTAGTCGTGAAGGTATTTCAATCCCTGCCTCAGTAGAAAATATTTACGCTCTCCTAGATGGATTGCTAGATATTTGTGCTCGTGCAGAAGGCGAAGATATTATTCGCCACTATGCCGCTAAGATACTGCAAGAAGAAAATAAACTTGATTTGTAAAGCCTAAACTGGTATAATAATACTTATGAATAAACTTGAACAATACTTAAATTTAGCTTCGAGAGCCTACTATAGTGGTGCTCCGATCATTAGTGACGACCAATTCGATAGGCTTGCAGAGTCGATCGGATATAATGCTGTTGGTGCTAAGCAACACGGCAATGTCGAGCGTCATGTTTATCAAATGTATTCACTACAAAAGTATTATGAAGATGAAGATCAGAAACGTCCTTTGGAAGGCATCAGTGATATTGTTACTACTGCCAAGCTCGATGGTGCTGCTATTAGCTTATTGTATGTGGATGGCACACTTGTACGGGCATTGACTCGTGGTGATGGTGTAGAGGGTCAAATCATTACCGATAAGATTCTTAGCCACAAGGGTCTAGTGCCACACACAGTCCCACTCACAGGAATCTATCAGGTTACTGGTGAGATTGTTGCTCCAAGTCATATTGAAAATGCTCGCAATTATGCAGCAGGCTCTCTTAATCTCAAAGACCCCACAGAGTTTAGCACTCGTGCATTGAGTTTCTTTGCGTATGGTGCTCAACCTGCAATTACTACAACTTATCGTGCAGAGTTAGATACACTAAAGCAGTACGGTTTCAATGTAATCAGCGAACCTGACTTAGATAAAATCTATCCCTGTGATGGAGTAGTATTCCGTGTAAACAGTACCCAAGTATTCCAAGACTTAGGGTATACTAGCAAACATCCCCGTGGTGCATATGCTAAGAAAGAGCGACAAGCTCATGTTGAAACAAAACTTATTGACGTTGAATGGCAAGTTGGCAAAAGTGGCAAAGTCACTCCAGTTGCTATTCTTGAGCCTGTTTATATTGGCGATGCCCTCGTCAGTCGGGCTACTCTTAATAATCCTGGTTTTATTGAAATGCTCGATCTCCAGATCGGAGACACCGTAGCCATAATTAGATCAGGTGAAATTATCCCTTGCATACTTCACAAAGTAGATGCGTAAAAATTTTAGCCAAGGGCAAGAGAAATTTTCACTTGTCTTACGCGACTTAATCTAGTATAATAGATACTTAAATTGATAAATAAACTATGAGAATCGAAATACCAACCGAATGCCCCTGCTGTGATTACCCACTAGAACTGGTCAACGATCAGCTCTTCTGTAGAAACACGGCTTGTGGTGCTCAGTTAAATAAAAAGGTCGAACACTTCTGTAAGACTCTTGGTATTAAGGGTATGGGTTCTCGCACAGTTGAAAAACTTGGCTTGTCAGATATTACTGAATTGTTTTATCTTGATTCAGATCAAGTTGTTGAATCGCTGGGTAGTGAAAAAGTAGCACTTAAACTGTTAGATGAAATTGAACGCAGTAAATCTGCCGACTTAGCAACAGTAATCGCTAGTTTTTCCATCCCCCTAGTAGGTTCAACCGCAAGTAAGAAATTGTGTGAAGTAGTTACATCTGTAGACGAGATCAGTTACGATACTTGCAAGCAAGCTGGACTTGGCGACAAAGTTACACAAAACTTAGTGGCTTGGCTTGAGACTGATTTCCAAGAGATGAGAGAGTTTTTGCCTTTCTCGTTTAAATCTCAAAAAAGTTCCAGTACAAATACTAACAAACAAACTATTTGTATCACAGGAAAATTATCTTCTTACAAAACCAAAGCAGAAGCCTACAAAGAATTAGAAGAGGCAGGCTACACACCAGTAGAATCTGTGACGAAAGCCACAAATTACTTAGTTGATGAAGAAGATAAAGGTAGTTCAAAACGCAAAAAAGCCGAGTCTCTCGGTATTACAATTATCACAAACTTAAATACTTTCTTGAAAGAAAATAAAAATGACTGAAAAAGCTAAAAAATGGTCTGATGAAGCCGTTGCTCAATTGACCAATATGGTTGGTGGACAATCTCCTGTTAGCGTTGACACTGTTGAGCGTGCCGCTGAAGCCTTGGGTTTCACAACTCGTTCCGTTGCCTCTAAGTTGCGTCAACTCGACTTCGATGTTGCTTCAATGGCTAAAGAAAAAACTAGCGCATTTACACCTGATGAAAGCGCAAACTTGGCTGACTTCGTTGTCGGTAATGCTGGTTCTTTGACATACAAAGAAATTGCTGAAGCATTTGCTGGTGGCAAGTTCTCCGCAAAACAAATTCAAGGTAAACTCTTGGCTTTGGAATTGACTGGTTCAGTGAAGCCCGCTGAAAAAGTTGAAGTGGCTCGTACATATACTGAAGCTGAAGAAGCTAAGTTTATCGCTATGGCTGACGCAGGTAGCTTCATCGAAGATATCGCTACTGCACTGAACAAGACAGTTGCTTCTGTCCGTGGTAAGGCTTTGAGCCTGACACGCAAAGGTCAAATTGCTAAGATTCCCGCACAGCGTGTTTCTCATGCTAAAGAGACAGTTGATCCAGTTACAGCTCTCGGCGACAAAATCAGCGCTATGACAGTTGCTGACATTGCTAAAGCAGTGGACAAAACAGAGCGTGGCCTTCGCACATTGTTGACACGTCGCGGCATCAAAGTTGCTGACTATGACGGTGCTGCAAAGAAAGCTAAAGCAGAAGCCAAAGCTGCTGCTTAATCTAGTTTTATAAACACGATTGGTCGGGAGTTCTCAAAAAGCTCCCGGCCTTTTTTACTTTAGCGGGTCGAAGATGAAGGTTACAATTACATACCACGACAACGACTCCTTCACAATAGAAGAGGTTGTCAAGCAAGCCGTTCACAATTACGGCAAGACCGCACAAATAGAAATTATGCCCGAGTCAACAATGGCATACGATCACATCTATTTTGGTTTACAACAACTAATTACGCATGAGCAGTTGAGTCTGTTATATGATAAAGATACTGCTTATCAACAAGATATTAAAAAATTAAGAGAGTCTGTTCTCTATAAAGTCACAGAAATTATTGACCAAGTTATTATTGATAACGAATCGAAAGTAGGGTAATCTTGGATACATCAGCAGTAGTCTTAAATAAATTGCTAAGTGAGCGAAACCTAGATATCTGGGCTAAACTCAAATTAGTATTTCTGGACGCTGCATACTCTTCCTTGTACGGTGCTATAAATAAGTATTATGAGAAATACAGCGCTGTACCGTCATTTGACGATCTCGAATTAACCTTAAGGGAGGGTCCAGCGTCGAAGACGTTAGCAACTCTCCGTTTAACCGAGGTTCCTGACGTTTCAGCTGAGGTTGCGCTAGATGCGCTAATCGATCAGTATACACAAAATGAAACGGTAAAATTATTAGACAAATTTGTAGACAAACTACCGCTTTACGATTCTAACGAAATAAAAGATAACTTAGCAAACTTAGCATTAACAATTGAAGAAAAAACTCATACCAGCGAAAAAGTGTTCACTATGGCTGATATGATGATGTTCCGTCACCCAGACGATTTGGAGAAAGAACGTGTATATCTTGGCCTTAATAATACTTTTGATGCCGTGCTTGGCGGTGTTGCTCGCCAAGAACTCATTCTCCTTGGGGGTAAACGGGGATCTGGAAAATCTATTACTAGTAGCAATATATTCGTTAATCAGTACGAGTCTGGTAATAGTAGTATTTATTTTTCTATTGAAATGACGGCTCAAGAAACTATGGAACGCAACTTAGCTATTTTAGCTAATGTGAACCTACAGAATTTAAAACAACATAAACTAACAGACGATGAAGTTCTTCGAGTAGTAAAAGCTAGAGCAGGTATGTTCCAAGATGCTGATTCTACTATCGGAGATTTTATGCGTCACAGAGATAGGTTTAAGTTTGAAGAACATTTAGTACGAAACCATGTTCTTAAAACAGACAACCAAATGATTATTGTAGATGACAGAGATTTGACCCTAAGCAGTATTGATCTGCACATTGGCAAAGCCAAAGCAAAGTTTGGAGACAAACTAAAAGTTGTTGTAGTAGATTATATTAACCAAATTGTACTAGAAGGAAGTGACCAGTATGATTGGAAGCCACAGATTGAAATCTCCAAAAAACTTAAGAACCTTGCCCGTAAGTATGAAATCGTTATGGTTTCACCGTATCAAATTGATGCGACAGGTGAAGCCAGGTTTGCGAAAGGTATTCTTGATGCAGCCGATATTGCTCTTACTATGGAAGCCCATGACAAAGAAACAAATGCAATTAGCTTTGACACCACGAAAATACGTGGCGGTAGAGAAATGGCATTTACTTGCCCCATCGACTGGGACACCTTACGCATCTCACCACAATCGGTTGATAAGCCCGCAGCTAAAGAACCAGTTAAAAAGGCTGGCAAAAAAGAAAAACAAGATTTAAAACAAGACGATACAGCATCTGACTTACCATGGAACTAAAATGAGCGATCCAGTACTAGAACTAATTAACAAAAACAGTTTAGCATTTAGCGTGTCCGGCCGCGACTACCTTATTAAGTGCCTAAACCCAGATCACGAGGATTCCAATCCTAGTTTTCGTGTTGATCGTGTTACTGGTGTTGCTCATTGCTTTAGTTGTGGCTTTAAAACAAACTTATTTAAATATTACGGGGTTTTTACTAATCCTGTACCTATGAAAATTGCGGCTCTCAAGGAAAAGTTAAATGAGCTAAAAACAAGCCACTTAGGACTAGAGTTACCTAACGGGCATACTCCTTACCTAAAGCAGTTCCGTGGAGTTAGTCCACAAACACTAAAATACTTTGGTGCATTTTATACGAATGTAGTAGAAAAGTTAGTTGACAGAATCGTTTTTCCTATCAAAGACATTACTGGTAAAACAGTAGTGTTTGTTGCTAGACATACTCTTTCAAACGGAAACCCCAGATATATTAATTACCCTAGCGGTGTTAAGATGCCTGTATTTCCAGCACATCTTCCTAGCGGATACCAGTCTATGGTAATTGTTGAAGGTGTATTTGATATGTTAAACCTTTACGATAAAGGACTAGAAAATGTTGTCTGCGCGTTTGGGACAAACACGCTCCAAAATGATACGAAGTCAAAGCTACTTCCGTTTAAGGCTCAGGGCATCACTCACATATACCTATTATTTGACGGTGATGAAGCGGGCGAGAAGGCTGCCGCTAACCTTAAGCCTCTCATTGAGGCAGAGAACTTTATTGTAGAAATTATTAAACTACCTGATGGTAGAGATCCAGGCGAACTTGATGTATTTGAAGTTCGCTCGATTGCAGAATATATAACCAAATAATAGCCAAATACGCTATAAGAAAGTATTAAATGAAAGTTGCATTAATTGATAAAGCCCCTAATCGTACAAAGTATAAAGAATACTTTAACTTTGATTTCGATCACTATCACATGAGTTCTGTGCCTATTACTAAACTACTGAAAAAAGATGTAGATTTACAGGTAGACTTAGAGCCTTATGACTATGTTATTCTTGTTGGAGCAGAAGCTGCAAAAGAATACGCAAAAATTACTTCCGTAACTAATATGGCAGGTCAATTAGTTGCAGACAAATTCATTGCTATTTCAAATCCTGCAATGCTGGCTTTTAAGCCAGAAGGTAAACCAGATTTTCAACGTGCTTGTGATCGTATTCACAAGTATATGCAAGGCACACTTCGTCCTGCGACAGAAGGTGACTTTAAAGGTATTAACAATACCGCAGAAGCTAGAGAGTTTTTGCTAGAAGTTCTTGAAAAAGCTCAAGGCTACGTAGCACTAGACACAGAAACCACAGGACTCTATCCTCGCGATGGTTATGTACTTGGTGTTTCTATTAGTTATAAATCTAAGCATGGTCGCTACATTTTGTGCGATGCGATGGATGAAGAATGTATTGAGTTGTTGCAAAAGATTTGCAATACCTTTACCATTGTGTTCCATAACATGAAATTTGACTATAAGATGTTAGCCTATCACTTGGGTTTGACATTTGATCGTAGTAAAGTTCATGACACTATGGTTATGCACTATGTGCTTGATGAAACTGATAGTCATGGTCTAAAACCGCTTGCTCTCAAGTATACAGACTATGGCGATTATGATTCAGAACTAGATGATTTTAAGAAATCGTATTGTGCCGCTAATGGTATGTTGCAAGATGATTTTACTTACGATCTTATTCCTTTTGACACTATTAGTCGTTATGCTAGTATTGATACTGCCGTAACTTACGACTTGTTTATGAAGTTCTGGCCTATCGTACAAAACAACGAAAAGTTGCGTTATGTATACGAAACAATCCTTGTTCCTGGTACATTGTTCTTAATGGACATGGAAGAAGTAGGTATTCCTATTAGTCAAGAACGAATGGCGGCTGCTAATTTGTATCTTGACGAAGAAATTGAAAAAGCCAAGCAGGTGGTGTATGGATTTGAAGAAGTTAAGCGTTTTGAGCAAGATACTGGGAAGATTTTTAACCCTAATAGTGTTATGCAGCTTCGTGTCGTCTTGTTCGATTATCTTGGTTTGTCCCCCACAGGAAAGAAAACCGCCACAGGAGCAGTCTCAACAGATGCAGAAGTACTTGAGCAACTGTCTGAAGAACATCCACTCCCAGCTGCTATTTTAAAGGTAAGACAGCTTGGAAAAATCCAAAATACCTATATTTCAAAGATTCTACCAGAACTTGATCGTGATGGTCGTATTCGTACAAATTTTAATCTTATATTTACTACTAGCGGTAGGCTTAGTAGTTCTGGGAAGTTCAACGCTCAGCAAATACCTCGCGACAATCCTATTATCAAAGGTTGCATCAAAGCTCCAGCAGGCTACAAAATTGTATCGCAGGATTTGACAACAGCTGAGATGTATTATGCTGCTGTACTGTCGGGTGATAAGAATCTGCAAGAAGTATTCTCTAGCGGTGGCGACTTTCACTCAACAATTGCTAAAATGGTGTTCGACTTGCCTTGTGCAGTTGAGGATGTTAAGAAAAAGTATGGCGCTATGCGTCAATCTGCTAAAGCTATCTCTTTTGGTATTTTGTATGGTTCGGGTGCTAACAAAGTATCGCAAACTGTGTCAAAAGCCACTGGTGAAGACTACCCTGTAGATCGTGCCCGAGACGATATTAAATCTTATTTTA
>B570J13894_1000059_pt1 | contig 13944 bp, 7 predicted proteins | sample LakMenepilimnion_FD_13894 | JGI IMG/M metagenome (IMG submission 13894) | reverse complement strand
CACCTAAAATAGACGATGCGCCTGATAAATGTAAACTAAATATAGCTAAATCGACAGAGCCACCTGAATGAGCTGTCGCACTCGACAGCGGTGGGTAAATGGTTCATCCGGTACCTACTCCAGCCTCTGTTAACATAGACGCAAATAATAATAGTAATGATGGTGGCAATAATCAAAAACTAATATTATTCATTCTTGGGAAGGCCATGTCTGGTGCACCAATCATTAAAGGCACAAATCAGTTACCAAAACCCCCAATTAATGTCGGCATTACCATGAAAAAAATCATTAATATGGCATGGCCTGTTACAATCACGTTGTACAAATGGTGGTTCGACTCTAAAAAAAGACTACTAGGTTGAGCTAAAGTTATTCTAATATATAAAGATAAAGCAGTTCCGGCAACACCTGAAATTGCTCCAAATATTAAATACAAAGTTCCGATATCTTTGTGATTAGTTGAAAAAAGTCAACGAGTTACAAATTTATAAATAGGATTTAGTTCTGACTTATGAATTATCATGTTTATACGTTTTATTTCTTTCTTAAAATATTTATTATCAAATCCAAACAAACTTCGTGGCTTTATATATACGGCCTAAAATAAATACAGGCCGTACACCCTCGACGGGCACGATGTACTTAAGTCTTTNTGTGTCAAATATAATAATATTTGTTGTTGATACAGAATAATCGTTATTTAAACAGCAGGGCGGCGCATAAAAAAACTCAATGCAAAAAACAAGATAAACACCTTGAAATCTAGGTAATTGCCTGACAATACTCAAAATTGTCTTATTCCTAAAATTAATGTAATACTTGTCAACATTACAAAAGTATAGTGGTACAAATATCCTGTTTGTAACTTAGAAAGATATGAAGCTTTTTTTGTTATAAGAGATGATAATCCCATCGGCCCAAAAATTTCAATAATTCCTCTGTCAATAGTTTTATATGTTATTGTATAACTAATAGTGAAGAAAAACTGACTAATATACTCATTATAAATTTTGTCAAAAAACCATTTTTTATTGAAAAAGCTATATAGCTTTTTGCCTGATATAGACATTTTTAGTTGAACTAATAATTTACTACCCAATAGATAAAGTAAAAACGAAGATAATACTCCAAATAAACTTAAGATTACAGGTAATATTTTATAGATATGAGTAATAAATTCTGCATCTACGCGGTTCATATTTTCAGGACTCGTAAATATAGCATTTCCTCAAAAATCACTCCCAAAACCAATAATCATATCTTTAGCATAAAATCCAATTAGCACACTAGGAATAACCAAAAGAAATAGAGAAATGGATATTTGATATGAAGAATCATAAGCAGAACAAATCACCGTTTTATAACCGTTTGGTGTTGACAAGAAAGTTAAATAAAGCAATCGTGTGGAGTAAAAAGCAGTAAAAAAGGCGCCTAAACTACCTAAAATATAACTGAAATGGCCTTCTGGGGTATATTTTCCATAAGCAACTTCAAGAATCACATCCTTTGAGTAAAACCCCGTTAAAAAAGGAAAGCCGATAAGAGCTAGCGAGCCGATGACCATCATAGAATACGTAAATGGCACCAACTTTTTTAACCCCCCCATTTTACGCATATCCTGCTCATCGGCTACCGCGTGAATAATAGAACCAGCACCTAAGAAAAGCAACGCTTTGAAAAAAGCATGATTGATTAAATGGAAAACACCAACAGAATAGTTAGACAATCCACAAGCAAACACCATATAACCTAGTTGGCTACAAGTGGAGTATGCAATCACTCGTTTTAAATCATTTTGCAATAATCCAACAGTGGCCGCAAAGAATGCAGTGCAGGCACCTATAATTGTGACGATACTAAGCATACTAGATGTATATTCAAATAAAGGAGAAGTACGGGCGATCAAAAATACTCCAGCGGTTACCATCGTCGCGGCGTGAATCAAAGCAGAAACAGGCGTAGGACCTTCCATAGCGTCAGGTAACCAAGTATGCAAACCTAACTGTGCCGATTTTCCTATTGCACCTATAAATAAGAAAAAACATATAATCGAAATTAAGTCGAAATCAAAGCTTAAAAAATTGTAGATCTTACTACTAAAAATTGGGGTTGTCGCAAATATGGTAGCATAGTCTACAGCTTTATATTCTACAAAAATTATCAAAATTCCAATGACCAATCCAAAGTCTCCAATTCGATTTAGAATCATTGCTTTTATAGCTGCTTTGTTTGCCTGTATTCGAGTAAACCAGAAGTTAATCAATAAGTAAGAACAAAGACCTACCCCTTCTCATCCAACAAACATTTGTATAAAATTATCAGCAGTAACTAAAATTAACATAAAAAAGGTGAAAAGCGATAAATAAGACATGAATCTTGGAAGATGGGGATCATATGCCATGTATTCTGTTGAGTAGAGATGGACTATCGAAGAAACAAACGTAACAACACAGCACATAACAACTGTCAACGAATCAAAAAGAAAACCTCAATCTACATTTAACATTTCAGAATTAATTCAAGGTCCAAGTTTTAAGTATACACAACAATTTAAAAGTGATACTTCATAAAAAGCGAAAAGAGATATAAAGAAAGCAAGTAATAAGCAACTTACGGTAATATTAGATGCCCCGAAAGGGCCGAGTTTTCGACCGAATAACCCAGCACAAAAAGACCCAATTAATGGTAAAAAAATCAATAATAAATACATGAGAAGTTTTTGAGTAATCAACTTAAAAACTTAAAACAAAGTGATATGGCGTTACCAATACCTACAAAAAAGTTCAGGACTGTTTAAAACACGGTTTGCAATTCGATGCTAAAAAAACAAAATTTGAGGTAATAATAAATTTGAACTATTGACTTTTTCGTTGTCAGCAAAATACTCTACCACTTAAGTTAATTACCTAAATTAGAGCACTACTTTAACTACCGCATTAAACGCTTGTTATAGATAATAGTATAACTATTTTATGTGATATTAAATATACTAACGTTGGGTTTATGAATAAAAAAAGTAAAAAATAAAACAAATAAACTATTAATATCGAAATATTTGACTTAATAGGGTGATAAAGTTTTCCTGTGATCGAGCTTTCAAAATACATAATTTTTATTATTCGAATATAATAAAAAGTAGAAATTACACTGCACAAAATACTTATTATTGCGACAAAATACATAGATGCTTCGATTGATGCTAAAAAAATACCAATCTTCACTAGAAATCCAACCATTGGTGGCATTCCTGCTATAGATAGTAAAACTGTACTGAAAAATAAAGCTAACATATTATTAGCTTTACTTAAAGAATTTAAATCTGTTAAGTCTTTATTTTGTTTTTTACTGTAATTATATTTCAACCGGAGTACTAAAAATATAGACCAAGTACACAATCCTGCAATCATATATAAAAAAAGATAACAAAGCACTGTTTGCATTCCTTCAAAAGTTCCGGCACTAAAAGCAATTAGAGTGTAACCCATATGACTTACAGAACTGTACGCTAAAAGACTTTTTAATCTTTTTTGTTCTACCCCCCCGAAAGAGCCCACAATTACGCTTAAGATAGCCAAAACAACAATATAGTACCGTCATTTAGTCACATGCTCTAAAAGATTTGAATAAAAAATTCGGATTAATAAAACAAAGATTGCCAGCTTCGGTACTACCGCAAAGAAGAATGTGGAACTAGAAGGAGATTCTTCGTAAACATCAAGCGACCATAAATGAAAAGGCGCAACAGCTAATTTAAACAAAAGACTTACAAAAATAAAGACTAAAGCAAACTGCATTAAACTTCCATCTAATAAAATACATCGGGTAAAAATGAAGGTTGCAGGTGTGGTTATGTTCCCCTGCTCCGTGTATACACCAGAAAATAAGTTCTTCAAATCTTCAAAATTTACAGTACCGCTGATACCGTACAAAATAGAGGATCCAAATAAAAATAAACTAGATGAGAAAGCACCTAAAATGAAATACTTCAAACCAGCATCTACAGAAAATGCTGAATCTTTTTTCATCGCTGCCATTACATAAAAAGATAAACTTTGTAATTCAATAGATAGGTATGCCGTAATTAAGTCGTTTGAAGAACATACGAGAAAAATACCTAACAAAGCAAATAAAATTAAAATACTATATTCAAAATAATTAATTTTTTGTATAGTTATGTAGCGTTGAATCATCAGAAAACAAAAAATCGACATCGCAGCTATCCAAATTTTAGATGAAAAACTTAAAAAATCAACAATAATACCGTTATTAAAAATTTGAAAATCACTACACTCAACAGCATTATTCAACAATAGAAAACAAAACATACTAATACTTAAAACACTTAGATACAGAACGGAATTCTGAATCAGTAAATACCCAGTGTTAACTGATATAACAGTTCCATGAATGATCAAATAAATTATAGAAATACCCAAAAAAAGTTCAGGTAGTAGTTGTATTTCCTTGAATATTAACATTTATATATTACTTGAAAATTAATTTTCAATAATTTAGTTATTTTTAAACAGTAGACATACATGATTGGCTTTCTTCGCTAAAAAACATGATATTGGATACAAATGTGTCCCAACAAAAAAGCTCCAATTGAGCTCGGACATTGGACTTCTAATCATAAGCGTAAGATCCAGCAGATGAGTTCTAAACGAGCGGTACACCGTAACACGTTATAAAAATTATTTTTTTATCAATCTAAATTAGTAAACAAATAGAACGGATTCGTAAGTACGAGAAAGTTGCTTAAAAGTCACTTGAGTTTTAGCCGTTTCAATAGACCTAACCAAAACTAAAGTTACTGGCCCGATTGTTGCTAATAATAAAATATTTCCTGCTAATAAAAATTGAATAACATAATCTGTATACAGCAAATGGCCAATTGAGATAATTTCCGTAAAATAGTCTAGTTTGTGCTGTCAGTTTGAGTAGCCATTTGATAAAAAATCAGCACTATAAGGATTAATCGATTCGAAAATAGTCGGAACTACTATTAAAATTTCACTTAAAAAAACAATACCTAAAAAGCTACCAAACGGAAAGTATTTTAACGAATCCTTTGCTAAGTAAATTGTTTTTATATCTAGCATCATCACTACAAACAAGAATAAAACAGCAATAGCGCCCACATATATCAGAATAAAGATCAGTGAAATGTACTCACACTCTAATAAAAATAAAACACTGGATGAAGAAACAAAACTTAAGACCAAGAATAAAACAGAATAAATTGAATTTTGACTAAAAATGATCATCGAAGAGCTTACAAGCAATACAAAAGAGAAAAAATAAAAAAATGAATTAATTATCATACAGTTTAAATTTAAACAATGAAAAAGGGATTCGAACCCTAAACACTAAAATTTGAAATTTTAGTGTTCCCCTGTTGAAATTTTCATTTGTTCCAGCTACACGTTCCCGTACAGCTACCTTGTTACGACTTCATCCAAATTGCTAATTTTTCAATGAACTAACGTTTTTCTATTTAAAAAAAAACAGAAAAGAAGTTAATTTTTAAGTAAAATTAACTTTCTGCATGTGACGGGCGGTGTGTACAAAGCCAAGGTACGTATTCACCGCAACGTTCTGATTTGCGATTACTTGTGATTCCACCTTCATGTAAACGAGTTGCAGTTTACAATCCGAACTAAGAAAAATTTTAAAGATTAACTAAAAGGTTTTTTTGTTACTTTTTGTCATTTTCATTGTAGCACGTGTGTAGCCCAACCCATGAGGGCCACAGTGACTTGACTTAATTCTTACCTTCCTTTGAAATTTTATTTTTAGCTTCACAGTCTTTTTAAAGCAGAATTTTTAAAATCACCTTGTGTTTTATCCAAAACGAATACTAAACCCGTCAAAGAATAAGCTGACTTTAAAAATAAAAAGTAAATTCTTAAAAATAAGAGTTGCGCTCGTTAAAAGGAATGAACCAAACATCTCACGACACGAGCTGACGACAGTCGTGCAACACCTGTATGGAAAATAAATTAATTTTTTGATTAATAATAAAAAAAGAGTTTTAATTCGAATTTTTTTCAATATGTCAAGGGTTGGTAAGGTTTTGCGCGGATTATCGCATTAAACCACATGCTCCACCACTCGTTGTAGGCTCCCGTCAATTCCTTTGAGTTCCAATCTTGCGATCATACTCCTCAGGCGGAATGCTTATAGCGTTAGCTTAAAAAATCTAAGAGTCTTCTTAAATTACAGCACTCAGAATTTACAGTGTAGACTACCAAGGTATCTAATCTTGTTCGCTCCCTACACTTTCGTCCCTCAATGTCAGTTTGTACTAAAAAGCCGCTTTCGCTAATGATATTCCTTCGTGTATTTTTGGAATTTACTCCTTAACACGAAATTCTGCTTTTCTGTATTTAACTCGAGTAAAACAGTATTTTATCTTTTTTTAAAGTTAAGCTTTAAATTTTAAGATATAACTTATATTACAATCTACGGACACTATACGCCCAGTAATTACGGATAACGCTTGCCCCTCCCGTATTACCGCGGCTGCTGGCACGAGATTAGCCGGGACTAAAACTTTTTTAATTAACGTCATTATCATTTTTAACGAAAGAACTTTACAACCAAAAATTAGCCGTCAATCATTCACATAATATTGCTGGATCAAACTTCCGTTCATTGTCCAATATTCCTCACTGCTGGCCAAAAATAGCCTGGACCTTATCTCAGTTCCAGTGTGGTTGTACGTCCTCTAAGACCAACTAAAGATCAAAGGCTTGGTAAACTGTTATTTCTACCAACAACCTAATCTTACACAAACTCATCTTTTAACGCCCTATAACTAATTGAAATATCAATATATAAAGCTTTTTAACGTAAATTTATTATTCAATATTACTATAAAATACCTAGTAAGTTTGCCCTACAAAAATTCAAAATTTTTGTAGGTATAGTTTATTTTGAATTAAAAGGTAGATTTTTATTTTAAACTTTGTCATCTAACACTTGAGATTAGTTTCGTCATTACGTCAAAGTATTACATTGGATAAACCGACTTATCAAATATAAAAAAAATAAAAAATTGCGTATTCCTCACCCGTTCGCTACGACAAAATTTCGTACAACTCGCATGTGTAAAGCATATTATTAGCGTTCACCCTGAGCCAGGATCAAACTCATTTAAAATTGTTTGAAATTATTTAAAAAATTTCAAACTTATTTGTCTTTAAATCTTAAATTAACATAGCAGATACTTATTGGGGAAAAAATTATTAAATCTTAAACAATTTAAATTTTAGTGTTTATTAGCTAAAAATTTTACAACTCTTACACATTAAACCTATCACGTAATAATCTTTTACGACTTTTAAAAAATTTTTTTTGAGGCTAGTTTCTTGTTTAGATGCTTTCAGCAATTATCTATTACAAATATAGCTACTCGACAATGCTATTTTAATAACAATCGATTCACCAGAGATTTACTTTTCCCGGTCCTCTCGTACTAGGGTTTACTCCTCTCAATTTTTAACACCCACGGTAGATAGGGACCAAACTGTTTTACAACGTTCTAAACTCAGATCATGTACCGCCTTTCTTGGCGAACAGCCAAACCCTTGGAACCACTTACAGCTCCAGGATGCGATAATGTTATGGTCGAGCGAATGTTACCAATCAACCCTCCAATTCAAAACCGTACATGAATGTCTCCATTCATACGGCTCCTCTCAAGCATTAATTTTGTTTCTAATCCTTTTTATTATTCTTGGTCGAGTGTATTTGGTCATGACAATGGAGAGATTACGCCTCCTTGCGGAGTTCCCGCCTCATTACCTTCACTGGACTCGTCATCCGAATGAGACATAATGCCGGCTTTTAACCAGGCTATTATTTGTCCCTTAAACTTTTTGCTAGTATTTAGTTTCTTTATTAAATACGTATGATCAAATCAGCATCAAGAAACTACTTTACACCTCCTTAGAGTTGTCAAGCAATACACCACTTAATGTCGAATGTGTTATACCCAGGTCTAAAACCGTAAGAATTGGTTTCAAATCGGGCTTTCCATTCAGGTTCTAGCACAATTTTCATTAGCATTTGTTTGGCTCTATCGTTCATCGTAGGGATTTCTCATGGACGTAAATTACCATCAAGTTTCAATATCAAAGCCCTACGAATTTTAGACGCTTTACCATACCTCACTAAGTTAAGGGTAATTTTTACTCTTTGCTCGGAAGAGAGTTTTGAGAGATTATCTACGCTCACCGTTGCTTTATCTCTATTACCGTGACTTAGTATTCGAACAGCCAAAAAACAAGCTTCTTCAAATTTTACCAGTTTGTGTTGATAATGTCGGACTAGACCAATTTCATTAGTTTTAGAGTGGCAATAAATTTTATACTACAGGTCAGATATAAAAGTCTGGATATTACCCCACGGGATTGTTTTCCAATTTTTATATTTTTTCATAAATTATACCTAACAACAGAAGTTATTTATAACCTTTAGTAGATCTAGCCACTTACTTAAGTTTGCACGTCAGCATATACACCGCATTACCAATGTCATTGGCTTCTTACAAAATCCCTCTACATATAAGCTTATAGTAGGTCCCACCAAATTAGTTTGGAGCCTATACATAGTTACTTCGTTCCAATTTTTTCATCAAGATATAAGCCTCTCTCCTGCTATGCACCGGAACATCAACTCCTAGCCTTCTCTGTTGTACGTTCAGACTTGATAAGTGTTCATCCCTTTATTTAGGGCTCTGGGCGTCGTTCAACTTCATATCATGACCCAAAGTTCCTCGTGACGGCACTTTAACACACAGATTCGCTTTCGCTAGACTTGCTTATATTATTCTCATAAATAACTTCGGCGATATGTGCCTAAATTATAAACTTTTAGCCCTGCTTACTACACACGTACTTCCTAAAATACATGTCTAGTAGGGAAATCCACGTAATAACTCGTGGTGTCTATGATCAGTATCCGTTGGAGTAGGATACGTAGGTATTAATCCCACCTGAAAAAATTAGTTGTCAATATTTCTTTTTTCATTAACTATATTTCAATAATTAACAAAAGGGTGAATATCGCAGTTTTACAACAGTATTTATCTCTGTCTTTACACTAACGAATCGCACCCAACATCGAGGTGCCAAACCACTCCATCGATAGGGTCTCTAAAGAATGATTAGCCTGTTATCCCTGGCGTACCTTTTATCCGTTGAGCGATGACCTTTTCCACACAGAGTCATCGGATCACTATAACCGATTTTCATCCCTGTTCGATCTGTCAATCTTTCAGTCAAGCAAACAATATACTATTATGCTCTTCAATTGGTTTTTTCAATTTGAGCTTGCCTTCGTACGCCTCCGTTACTTTTTAGGAGGCGACCGCCCCAGTCAAACTACCCATTATAAACTGTTTTAAAATTATGAGTAACAAAAGTTTTTAAGGGTGGTATTTCATTTGTGTTTAGGCAAATAGCTTGCGTTATGGCCTAATAAAAACTTACCACGTATACTACACAAAAAAAGTTTTATTACAATTTATAACTATAGTAAAGGTGCACAGGGTCTTTCCGTCTAGCCGCAGGTAGTCTGCATCTTCACAGACATTTCAATTTCACTGAGATTGTATTGGAGACAGTAGGACAGTCGTTACGCCATTCATGCGGGACACCAATTAAATGCCAAGGAATTTCGCTACCTTTGGACCGTCAGAGTTACAGCCGCCGTTTACTGGGGGTTACAGTCAAAGCCAAAACTTTTTCTATTAAACTTGCAGCACCGGGCAGGCGTCAGTCTCTATACTTCTTTTTTCAAATTCGCAGAGACCTGTGATTGTGATAGGTAAGCTCTCTCAAGCTTTCCCCCACTTTAAACCGTACGTGCGACTTTCACCGCATACGGCTTGAGCCATCCAATATGGTTTGGAAAATATACTACTAACTTATAATATTATTTTCTCGCCATATCGCTCTAAAGTATTCGTTTTTACCACAGTTTGATGTGGCTTTACGAACCGCAAGATATCTAGCAAAAAAACTTATAGCTAACGTATGTTGAGCTAGAAGTACATCATTATGATCTCTTTCTTTATGAGCTTTTAAAATTTTATACTGTAGGGCCGCGAGTTTTTCATTTGCTCGAGCTTATTCTATATCATCCTAATTTTTAGCAATTTTTAGTCTGGTAAAATTTTTTCTACAATTTTTATACAACAGTATTATTTATTAAATAGGATTAGCCGTTTGTAAGTCAGCATCTTTTCAGATTAGATCCTTTGATCTTATCCAGATCCATTACAGATTCGGCATTCGCTTTTTACAAACTCTTCTACCTCCATTTCGATATACTTCTTTGCAGTAGTACCTCCTTCTTATCAAGTTAGGGAAAATAGAGGCTTACCCAGTTCTTAACAAAATACAATTTACGATTACTTAGGTTCCATGCTCTACCCCGGAAGAAGTATGTCCAATCGTACACCATATAAAAAGAATAGCGTACCTTCTTCAATTATCTCGTATCAAGACAGATTCGAGAGTCTGTTTTCACGAGGCCTAATAATGCATAGTTTACTTTCGTTAACCTTATAATCTAACCTAGCAATTAGCTGTCATCTGTCTTAAGCGCTAATTTGCATTGTTTTTGCAGCTTCACACCTCATCGTTGCCAATAACGCATGTGCAAATTGGTTCTCTCCTGATTGGATAGGCGACATCATTTCAGATGTATTACTTTGTTAAGCTTTTCTGGTCGCACTTTTTATTAAACAGTCGCTGTCCTCGATTTTGTGACAGCTTTTTTAGGCTTAAACCTAAAAAAGCTACTCCTTATCCCGAAGTTACGGAGTCATTTTGCCGAGTTCCTTCAATACAATTGACTCAAGCACCTTAATTTACTAAATATGTTCACCTGTGTCGGTTTAGAGTACGGTATTATTTTAAGCTATTTCCTGAAAATACTAAAAAACTCTTAATAAATTATTAAAAATTAGGTTTGTATTTTGTCACTTTAAAATATAATAACAACTTATTACCCATCGATTAGAACTTTCGTTGTTATCTTAGGGACCGATTGACATTAAGGAGGATTAGCCTTTCCTTATAAACCTTGAACTTAAGGTGACGCAGTTTGTTATCACTTAACCGTTTTTCGCTACTCATATCAATATTTTCATTTTTGATTTTTTCAATTTATATAACTATAAATCTTCTCGAAAATACAAAACGTTCTGCTACCATTTAAAGCAAACTAATTTATAATTAGAATAAATTAGTCTGCTTAGAATTTATTGTTTCGGCAAGTAATTTTAGTCCCTATACATTTTCGATGCTAAAAAGCTAAACTAATGAGGTGTTACGCTTTCTTGAAAAGATGGCTGCTTCCAAGCCTACCTTTAAGCTATTAACATTTTTTTACTTTCTTTTTCACTTAATTACTTTTGAGGGCCTTAACAAATAATGTGGGCTGTTTCCCTTTTGACTATGAATCTTAGCACTCATAGTCTGTCTGTTTAAAATCTTTTGAATTTTATATTTGGAGTTTCATTAAATGCAGTAAAACTTTACGTCCCCTTTATTTATCGAGTGCTCTACCTTAAAATAAAGAATTTTAAACGCTCTACTTACATAGATTTCGCAGAAAACCAGCTATCTCTAAGTTTGATTGGCCTTTCACCCCTAACCACAAGTCATCTCAGTATTTTTCGACATACACGAGTTCGGCCCTTCAATAAGCGGTAACGCTTTAAATTCAGCCTGCTCATGGATTAGATCACTTAGTTTCGGGTCTTATATCAAAGACTAATTATGTAAGCGCAATTTAAAACTTAGTTTTTTTTAGCCTACACTTTATACTGTTTAAGCTTGCCATTGATATAAACTCATTGATTCATTATGCAAAAGGAACGCTGTCACTTTTTAAATAAGTTACAACGGATTATCAACATTAAATTTCAAGTTCTTTTCAGATCTTTTTCACCTTTCCCTTACGGTACTTTTTCACTATCAATCATTAATATTTTCTAGACTTTGAGGGTGGTCCCCCAATATTTAGATAACACATGACATGTGTCATCTTACTTTATAACTTAAAAATTTAAAATACGTTTTACAGGACTGCATGATTTTAAATTTATGCTACCTTCTATGGTTTGTGAGACTTAAACATATTATCAATGACTTTTAAGCGTAATCTATGCCGCTTTTGCTCGCCACTACTCACGGTCTCTCGGTTGATTTTTTATCTAGTTACTTAGATGGTTCAGTTTACTAGCTGGAAAAAATTTCAATTGTTTTTCAATCAAAATTTGTTTAAATTTTTTAAAACTCTTTTATGATTAGAAAAAGTATAGGCGAAAATTATTCGCTATAACATTTCGTTTTACAAACGTTCTTTATCTTATTAACGTTGAGGTATCCATTTAATGTATTGAAAAGATTCAATTAAAAGGCGAATAATGGGATTTGAACCCATGTCATCTAGAATCACAATCTAGCACTCTAACCGAACTGAGTTATATTCGCCAAAATTTAAATAACTTAATGTAAATTGATAGCATCATTAAGATAAATACAGGTTAAAATAGTGAAAACGTATGCTTGAATCAAAGCTACTCCGAATTCCAAGCCCATTAACAAAATTAAAATTAACAACGGTATGATATGAAAAACTGCTAAAAAATCCTCTAATAGTAACATACTCCAAGAAAAACCTACAATTACTTTTAGCAGTGTGTGACCAGCCATTAAATTAGCAAACAGTCGAACTCCTAAACTAATAGGTCTAAATATATACGATATCAGTTCAATAGGCACTAATAATAAAGCTAAACCAAAAGAAGTATTCGCAGGAATGAAAAAAGATAGCATCTGAAACTTATGTCTTTGAATACAAATTATGTTTAAGCCAATAAAGATAGAAAAAGACAAAGTAAATGTCACAATAAGATGACTTGTTGTCGTAAAACTATATGGAATCAATCCGATTAAGTTACTAAGTAAAATAAAAGTAAAAAGAACAGAAATAAAAGGAAAATATTTTTCTCCTTCTTTATTAATATTATCGAATAATAACCGCAATGAAGTATCATAAAATGTTTCAACTAATACTTGTCATGTACTTGGGATGAAAAAAAAGCTGGTCTCTTTCAAGTAGTTTAAGTTCGAGCTAAGAAGAAAAACAATCGCACCGAAAAGTAGTAAAACTCAAAAATTTACTAATGCTAAATTAGTAATCGAAAAATCAAAACAAAACAATTTAATTGAAAATAATAAAATAATTTGGAACTGTTCTAAAGGAGTATATAACATAATTTTTAATAATTTGAATACTTTTTGAAAATAAATAATGCGAAAGCATAGGGTGGGTGTATCCAGAATTTTGTTTTTTGTAAAAAATTTTTAAATACTTAATTTAAAAATTTTAATTAGAATTAAATATTGTAATAAATTCCCATCTTATGCATTAGTATTTAAATAAGTTAATTCTAAGATACTCTTGAGCGCGTAGGTTTCAGGTTATTGGCGCATATTTTCAATAGAGTAAGCTTAAGTAGACTTGAACTACTGACCTTACGCTTATCAGGCGTATGCTCTTACCACCTGAGCTATAAGCTTTTTTAATTGTATTAAAAAACTAACGCTGTAACTCTTTTGAAATAGTCTGCTTCCGTTTTTTATCGATCATTGAGAGCATAGAAAAAGCTATGTAAAAAAATAAAGTGGTAAATCCTTACTCTCAATCTTACAATTCGTTGTTTTGCTGCTCAGCAGCTCTTCGAGCGATGAGGCCAGCAAGTCTATATCTCTTCGCTTTTTGGTCATTTGTTAAACTGTTTTCGAATCGTACCAGGTATTCTTATCTTCGGATCTATTCTGGGTCGTACTCGGTCCCCTAGAACTCTCAGAATAAATTTTATTAAGGCGACGAAGAAAGTACGGTAACAAAACTAAAATA
>B570J13894_1000047_pt1 | contig 16513 bp, 2 predicted proteins | sample LakMenepilimnion_FD_13894 | JGI IMG/M metagenome (IMG submission 13894) | reverse complement strand
TCATCAAATATATCAGCAGCAATTGACATATATTGATTTTCAGGTTTATAGTTTAACCCTCTATCATAGTCATCAGGTCTTGCTACAAATACTTCTTTTATAGTATTAGCAAGTTCTGTTAGTTTATTTCTCTTTGCTTTAAGAGCACCTTTAGTTTGAATTTTTTCAGAAAGCTGTTTACCATATCTAGGAATATATAAATAATTCTTAGACTGATTATCTAAACCTTCCTGACTGGCAAGATGATAGTCTTTAAGAAGCTCAAGAGCCTTAAACTTATCTGGATTATTATTTTTAAGCGCGTAGTAGTCTTGGTTAACAAAAGGAGAATCTTGAGGAGCGCCTTGTTCTAAGCTCTTAGGTAACCAGCGATTTCTATTATCTACTGTTTTACCAACTACTTTAGGTGTTGAGTTATTAATTGTTCTAATTACTCTACCATAAGCATCTTTAATTTCTACCTTTTCTTTAACTACTCTTTTTCTAAACTTGAAGCTAGGTACTCGATTAATAGTTTCTACTACATTACCATTAGCGTCTTTTATCTGAGTTTTCTTATAATATTTATTTTGTGTTGGTCTATTAACTGACCATACACCTACTCTTATATAAGAAGTAATTTGTCTTCCTTTTTCATTGTCAAAGAATTTTTTCTCAATGTGATTATCTAAAAACCATTGTTTAAATTCTTCATCTTGATTTAATAAAGCAAAAAGTTTACTAGTTGGTAAACCATCTTTACCTCTTTCTGATAATATAGCTTCTATATACTCTTTATCTACTTCTCTAATACCAAATTGATCATAAAGAATATCAGTATCTATCTTACTAAGATAGTAATTAAACTTATCAAGATAGTATTGAGTAGCTTCTTTATATCTAATAGTAGCAAATTTTGCAAGAATATTTGCACGTTTTTTCTCTTGAATAGATGTTAATCCGCCTTCTTTTTGTTCTTTTAATTGATCAAAGATTTTTTGTTGTTCTGAAGTAAGTTTTTTGCCACTGTTAATAATATCCCATAAAGCGTTATACTCTACCCACTGATCAGAAGTTAATCCTGATATATTATTTAATTCATCTATAAGAATCTGAGCATCTTTAACACGCTTGATTCTATCTTCAGACATATCTATAGCTACAGGTTGACCATTCTCATCTTTATAACCAAGAAGTGCACTACTAATTTCAGATAAAGCTTCTTTAACTTTATCTCTATTCTTAAAAGAAGGTATTGTAGAAAGTAATTCATCAAGATCTTCTGCAGCTTCTGCTAAATCTTGATAGTAGATATCCTCATATGCAATTTCTGTATTAGCAAGGATAAACTTCTGTCTAAGTGTATCAAACTGTTCTCCCGTAATACCCCTTGAAGTAAGCATCTCTTCATATCTAAGTAGATATTTTTGAAATGCATCTGGTCTTTCTACATATTCAGTAAATGGTCTAGCCGCTTCTTTATACTTATTAAGTATCTCTGCCACAACAAGATCTTTACCTACTTTAGGTTGACCGTTATCATACTTAAGATTAAATAACTGTGCTCTTTTTCTAAGAACTACTTCTTTATCTTTAGTCTTTTGAAGGATATCTAAATCCTCTAAAGGATCTTCATCTATAAGCTTAAGATCCTGGTTAATTGCTTCAAGTAAAGAATAAGCTTCCCAACCATTTATAGTTTGCTTATTACCATACTCATCAGTATAAGTATAGTCTTCATCGTAAATCTTGTCAAGAGCATAGTATTCATCAGAGTGTTGCTGATTAAAATACTTACGCATATACTCAGATTCTTCTTTAAGAAACTTAGCGTATTCAGTATAGTTTCCTGAATCAATAGCTTGCTGCTTAAGTTTCTTTTTAAGGAAACTTTGTTTAGCATACCAATAATCAGAACCTTTTGTAGGTGCAAGAAAAGCATAATCAAATTGATTTATCTTTTCTTCCCCGTTTTCTACAGCAAATGATTTTTCTAAGAATACTAAATTGTTAAAGAACTCTTCAGGATTAGTACCCTTATACCCTGCTCTTTCAAGTGCAGGATTTAATTCTTTATGAAGATCAAAGATTCTATTTCTCTCCGCGTATAATACATCGTATATATTCTTCTTAACAAATAATCCAAAAGAAGCAATTACAGGATCAGGATTACCCGCATAACTTTCAAAGAAAGCTGAAAGAGCTCCTTGATCACCTAAGTTCCCGCTAAGAGTAGCAATAAATCTATCTTTATCTACAATAAGATCATCAAAAGTCTTAGACTCAGAAGCAATTAAATCTTGTCTTGCACCCTGTTTAGTAAGGAAATCAATGCGCTCTTTTTTACGAGCTTTGATTCCTTCATTAACATCTTCTATAAACTTATATAAAGTATCAGAGACACCTTCTACATATACTTTAGAACTATGTCTTTCTGAAGCATCAACCCTACCTTTAATAGAGTTTACATAATCAGCTAATTTACTGTTACCTAAATTATTCTCATCAAGAACAGTAGCCACTAAATCAGAGAAACGCTTAATATCATTCAACATAGTTGAATAATAATGCATTCTATTTACAACTTCAGGAGTAACGGGTTCCTTGGCTAAATTAGCCATGTAAGCATTAAGCTTAGTAGCTATTTGATATACGCGCTGAATATTTTGAACAATTGCAGCTACCTGGTTTCTCTTAAAATCAATATCACTTCTTACTTGTCTTGCTGTTCTTACAACAACTCTCTGATAATCAGAGATCCCGGCTTTGATTTCAGCAAGATCATTAGATGAATATTGATCTTTAAGTATGTCATTTAGAGTATCATATTTCCCATCTTTCTCTAGTTTATAGAGATAATCGCTGGCAAGTTTAAACATCTTATCAGCAATAGTCTGAAGACCTTCGGGATCTTTTTCTATAATATCATTAAGCTCTTGTCTGTAATCATCAGTAATACGCTGGAATGCAATCTCATCTTTAAGACTTACTATCTCTTGTTTAATATCAAAAAGATCATTTTGAAGCATATCTGCTAACTGATCTATAGATGTATTTACATCTAGATCAGATACTTTGACTTTACCAAAGAGTTGTCTAAACAACTTTTTGATTTGATATAAGAAATCTTGGATAAACTTACTAAATCCACTAGAAGCAAGAGTATTCTGCCTTTGAAGTACAGCAGCTTTTTCTAAAGCTCTTACTACAACTTCTTCTTTGAATCTATTAGAAGCCTTATCAAACTCTGGATATTTACTAGTTACTTCAGCAATAACTTGCTTACCTTCTTCTGAATTAGCAAGACTATTATAAAGTCTATTAAATAACTCAGGATTGGATATAAGTATAGCTCTTACAAGAGGGTGGCCAAATTCATGAAGTTGTGTAGCTTCAGATAAGTTATCACCTACAAAGTATACAGTATCTTCAATAAAGAAAGCAGGTTCACCATTCCATTGAATATCAGCTTTTTCAGTTAATTCAGCAGCTTGCTCTGGTGTAACATTTTCATACATAATACCTAAGTTCTCAGAGAGTCTCTTAGATATTGTTGATACCATTCTTTTACCAAGTTCTTTTTCATTAGTCTCTTGGTTATATTCCATTGGAATATTAGAAAGAGAATCATATGAAACTGTAGAATTAACTAATATATTTTGCGGAGCTGTAATATTTCTAGCAGAATCATATCTATAAAACATTGACAGCTGTTCACCAATTTTATTAACGGGATGCTTTAATACCTCAAGTATATAAGCATTTTTAGTTTCTTTAAAAGTAATCCAATCAATATCATCAATAGTTAATTGTTTACTTAATTCTTCTAAAGCTTTTTCGTTTTTAGAAAACGGTGATTGACCAACAAAACTAGAAGCTATACTTTTTTCAGTTAAAATTTTAGGTACAGTATATTGGATTTTGCCAGATTCTGGATTATATCTATTTAAAGATAATAAGTTTCTATTTTGTAAATGGTTGATATAAGCATACTGAAAAGAGGATATAAAATCATCATTATTATTTAAAGCAAGAAGTGCTTTATATAAAGCAGAAGATTCAGATAATTTTTTAAATCCTTTTTCTTTTCTACTTTCAATTTTAGAAGCTACAATTTCTGGAGATCTTATTTCACCTGATGTTTCTATATAATCCCTAAATGCTTCAAAAGTTCCTACAGCTTTTACTAAAGCTTTCCACTCAGGTAAGTTTTTATTAGGGCAAGATAAATTTTTCATTTTATAGTAATCCAGATGTTAAACAAATCGACAAGAAATCTCTAACTGTTTGATCATCAGTTTCTTCTATATCAAACTCAGGTCTTTCTTTGAAGTTGTTATTAAGATAGCCAAATTTTTTGTAAAGTTCCTTAGACAAATGTACAAAAGTATCTTGAGCTCCACCAGTTCCTGGTATAGATTTACCTGTTATTTCACTTAAACCAATCATATTTTGACCATAACCCAAGTTACTCATAACTAATACTTTACCACTAGCTCGTTCTTTAGCAAGTTCTTCGAGAACCGCATCTATTCTAGCTTGGTTATCAGCTAAGGTTTCATCTTTAAAGTGAGTCTTTTCATTAAAGTCTTCTCTTACAGGAATAGCTATTAGAGTAGCCCCAGTATCTTTAAGGATACTCTTTAGATAATCTTGTTTACCTGTCTTCTTTTTTACTGCAGTATTGATTACAAATACTAAGTTAGAAGGATCTCCTCCACTTAATCTGTAATTATCAATCGCATTAAGGAAGTAATTTTCAGCTAAACCAGAATTGTCAAAGTTAGATCCATCATATAAAAGCACACCTTCTGTATAAGCATTAAACTTATCTTCTGATGCAGGTCTTGTAATTACTCTTGTTTCATAATTCTGAAGTCTAAACTTTCTTTCAGAAGAAACATTGTCTTTAAACTTCTCATATATTGTATTAAGAAGATCTTCATTCATTGTTTCAGTAAAGTTCTTCAGAACACTTCTTGATCCTGGATTATTTGGATTAGATGGACTTGTCATCAAATTAGAATATAATCCTTGTAATCCAAGATTCTGGATAGCAAAAGCACCTTTTCCACCTATACCACTTTGTAAATAAGCAAAGTAAGTAAAGCGCTTAAACATGTCAGCAAGCTTAGCTATCTCCAACTTATCTGTAATACCAAACTTAGGTGCCTCAACTAACATTTTATTGTAGTTAGCAAGCTCTCTAATATTATCATGAATAATATCAAGGCTCTTACCATCAAGCTGTCCACCTTTGATAACAAGATTTTGAAGATCAGATGTTTTAGAATTACTCTTTTCTAAAATGCTGAAGATCATATAGTTATCAGAAAGCTTTGGATATTTTGCTTTAAAATTATAAAACTCTTGAGCAAAGCTCTCATTTGAATAGAAGAGATGATAGATATTGAAAGTATTCTTAAGAGCAACACTGGTTAAATAACCATCATAAGTTAACCTATTTAATCTGTCATTGTAATCTTTTTTACTCTCAGCAATATTCTTTACTACTTTTACAGTGTACTCAAAACCATCTTTAAGATCTACATTAGAGTTAAAGATTTCTCCTGTAGCTTGATTAATAAGATCATATAACCCGTTTTCATTTAAAATAAATGTTGTTGATTGTGGGTATCCTGACTTCTTAATATAATCTGTAGGGAAATAAGTTTCAAGCTCTCTACCTTTTCCTGACAACTGCTTAAATCTAGCAACATCTGTAAGAGGTAATAATCTCTTATCAGAAAGCTTTTCTTTCTGAATTTCGTTTGCTCTTCTTTTTACTGTTTCTTTAAGCTTTGTTTTTCTTTCTTTAAAGTCTTGAGACTCAGCATATTCATCAAAACTGTTTATGTGTTTTTGATATGCTTTCTCAAATACATAAGTTTGGTAAGATCTTAAGGTAGGGAATGTTCTTGACCAAGCTTTTTCATATTGTCTATTAATAATATCCATGTTATAGTACATAACAGGAACACCATTTTCAACAATAACTGCAGCTGGGAAACTAACAATTTCTCCTACTTTCTTTGTCTTTATAGAATCTCTAGATGTAATACCTTTATAGTAACCATCTACAAGATTAACATTTACAAGTGCTTTTTGAAATACATAATTAGTAACTGCATCCTGGAAACCAGCTAATGCATTCTCTATTTCATCTCCATAAGCCGCATTAGCAAACTCTTTAAATTCAGAGCTCTTAAGTTTCTTAGTAAGAAACTCTATAATTTTAGGATGATCTCTAAATTCAAACAAATCTTTGTAAAGTCCTACTATAAGCTTTCTATTAAAGAAGCTAGATATTTGAGATTCACTCGCAATCATATCCAGTTTTTCTTTAGGAAAAGCATTATCTGAATATAGATCACCAAACATAAGATCTTTATTGATAGCTGATATCAATGAAGATTCTGTACTGGTATCCATACTTGTATTTCTAATAAGCTTACTATAAAACTTAGAGGTCTCCTCAAGTTCTATATAATGAGCCAAGATTGCCTTTACTTTAGCATCACCAAACTCAAGACTCTTACTTGCATTTAAGCTATCTAAAGTAAAGTCTGCAGAACTATACCCTTCAGTATAATTAAGTAATAATTCATAGATTCTAGAAGGTGACCCAGGCCCCGCTACTACATCTAAAGATTGATTAAATCCATACTTAGGATCATTAAGTATAATCTCTCTAGCTTTAAGCCTATAGTAATTAGGATTAGAAGGTTCTATACCTTGAATAGCAGCTACTGGACTCTTAACAGCCTTTAATAATCTTAAGTACTCCTTAATAATAGGTTGATTAATTAAAGCAATCGCATTTTCAATATCTACACCTGCTTGTTTCAAAAACATAAGTACTGGTGCAGCTTCTTTATTGATATTGATATAGAACAACCAAGGATCTTTAGCAACATCAAGTCCACCATTAAGTGTCTGTGATCCTACCTCAGAGTTAGGGTTGTTATTATTAACATCATTAAGGTTACTTAATGATATCATTTTATAAGTACCTTTTTCAGAAAGTTTACCATTCGCATCTCCTATAAGAGAGTTATGATCAAGGAATAATCTTTGTAATCTGAAGGTCTTATATACTTCTTTATCATAAGAAGATCTAGCTCTAGGTTCTTTTGATGCAGCTTTTATATATTCTTCATATGTACCAGTACCTCTAGTAGGATTCATATAAAGACCTACTCTATTAGCGACTGGAGCATAACCATTAGCAGATGCTACAATACCTACTACATCTTTACCTACGTTATTATTAGAGTGAGTTTCTAGATCAAACTCTGGTTCAAATGCTGTTGTAGGACTAATAGAAGCTTTTTCTTTAAGATCAGCTGTGTAAAACTTAGTCTTATTTCCTCTTGCATCAACTTGGTAATTAGTAACACTACCTGATTCTAAACCTTCTTCTTTGTATTTCTTTACAATATCATCAAAGATATAGTTAGAGCTAGAGTTAGTAAGGTAAATAAAGTTTTCAGGTCTTTCAAATATAGATCTAAGATTCTGAAGAACAGAGTTACTTGCAGCACCTATATTAAGTTTAGTATAAAAGTCAACAAAAGATCTATCAAAATCTTTATTCTTTTCTTTTATAGCATTATAATAACCCTGCGCTTGTGCTTCAGTAACTTCACTTTGTAAGTATTTAATATTATCACCTACTCTTTCTATAGTAGGTAACAAACTCATTTGTTTATCAAAGTCAAAGTCACCACCATTCTTAGCCACAAGTTCTTTAGGTACTACCATAATAGGGCCCGCTTCTTCTGGTAAGAATTGAGCAACCTCAAAAAATTCTACGAAATTTCTTTCACCTACTGGAATACGCGCACTAATAATAGTAATCATCTTACGATTATCACCAGTATTAAGCCACTTCTCATTCTTAAGCATAGCGTTTAACCTATCTAATGTTTTAATAGGCTTACCATCATTATGTTTGTGTTGTAGAAGTTTTTTGAAATCTCCCTGTAAAGCTACTTTAACTTGAGCTGCAGATGTATTAGTATAAGTACCATTAGGATTTATAGTAAAATCGTAGTACAAAAGATCATCTGCACCGTAGTTCTTTAATTGCTCTTCAGTAGGTTTTTTAAATCTTACATAGTCTGCTTTCTCAAACATTGAGTTAGCAACTTGGATAAGACCTTCACCTTTAAGTTTTTGTCTAATAAGTCTCTTTTCTGCAAGAGCAATAAGCATCCTCTCTACATTTCCAGAATCAGAAAGAATAGAAAGATCTCTTACAAGTTTACCATTCTTATCTACTTGTAAGAAATCAAGGCTATCCATAGGCTTGCCTCTTCTAATAAACTCTCTTTCAATAAGTTTAAGAAGATTCTCCATACTACCTTGAGGAACACCATCAATGATTTTCCAATCAATTTCATTAAGAAGATCATCTTGAATAAACTCCATTAGTCTATCAAGACTTTCTTCGTATTCTTTATTAATACGATAGTTAGAATAAGTTTCTTTTTCAGACTCTGACAAAGCATCCCATGCTAATCTCTTAGCTGAAGAATCTTGTGTATCAGGCATAAAATCTGAAGGAACCCCGCCATCATAAAGACCCAAAGTACCAAGCTTTCTAAGCTGAGTAGCAAATCTAGACTTACCTTTAAAGTAAGGTTCTACATTCATTTGCTTCTTAAGATAGCCAATAAATATAGGGTTGTTAGTAAACTCAGTATCTGTATTGATTACACCATTTACATACAATTGATCAGGTTTACCATTTTTAGTAATGCTAGATATCTTAGAACCTGATACAGGAACAACATAGTCTATATTCTGATCAATCATCATATTATGAACCTGCTCAAGCTTAGTTCCTTTAATTACTGAAGGAATAAGTGGGAACAATGAATACTTATGACCAGCCATAAGAGGCAATGAGTTTGTCATAAGTGGTCCAGCATACTGAAGCTTCATTACAGGAAACACCTGATCTACCTCTGCTCTATTTATAGGTTTACCAGCAATAATATCTTGATACATGTCTTCTTGCTGCTGTGTCCAATCTTTAAGAGCAAATGCTATAAATCTATAAGTATCAAAAGTTATAAGAGCTTGAGAGTCATTAGTCTTCATGCCATCATATGCAGAATACTGAAGCTCAGCTTGTTTAGCTATTATTTCTTCTTTTTCTTCTTTAGATGCATTAACCCAAATAGAGTCTCTTCTTAAAGCAAACTTCTTACCTATTTCTATTTTAGCTCTTTCAACAAATTTTTCTTTAAATGGAGAATTAACTACATCATCACTAATTACAGCGGTATTAAGAATTGAAGACAAAGGTTTATCTACACCTCTAGTTTTTCCATACTTTTTACCACCAAACTGATCTGAATTAACATAGTTAATAAAGCCTTCATCATATCTAGGTTGAGGACCCGCAGAACCAAAAAGCGCAATACGTTTAGAATATTCAAACTTTGGATGAGTATACTGTGAAGGATCACCGTATACTAAAATGCCAAGTTCTATATTATTTATTAACTTATTAGCAAAATAAGAGGATACAATAGCACTCTTAATATTATCATTTGTAAGCAGCTCTGAATTTATATTAAGTCTAAGAGATTCTTTTCTTACAGATTTAAATAAGTTGTTATCAAAAATATTAGTCTCACTATAAAGATTTTCTAAAGAAGCAGACTTAAGTCTAAAGTATTCTTTGATATCATCTTTAATTTCTTCTCTAAGAGCTATCTGCTCATCTGTATTACTTACAGGTACAAGAGCCCCATCATTATAAGTATCCTAGATACTCAAGAAGACTAGAACCTTTATAAGGATCTGTCTCTATAGCATAGAGTTTTTTCTTAATTTCTTCAGTTAAGATACCATGAAAGATCACAAACTCTCTACCCGCTTTATCAAATAAAGGAGTATTAACTGCTGGATCATTATCAGGTAAGTTCTTTAGAATATTGATTCTATCATGTTCAGCTATTACATAGCGCATCATGATATTAGCAAAACTTTCAGCACCTGATTGAGGAGATACAAATTTAGCAGTATCAACATATAGCATGCCATTAGACCCTGTACCATGTATTTTAGATGCAGATGTGGCATATGACATTGGTTTATCAGCATGTCTTGAGTTTTCTACTATACCTGTAGTAAGAAGAGAATGAATATCTGCTACAAGCTTAGAAGGTTTATCAAGCTTAGATAAAGCTGTTCCATCAATAAACTCACTGGAGTTTTCAAGAAGAGATACCCCGGATATGTTATCTATATTAATCTTAACAGGATTACCTTTTCTATCTTTTCTTTTTTGTCCTGTGTTAAGATTAAATAGGGAGTTTATTAAAACAGAAGCTCTGGTTGCAGGATTTCTAGTAGTATCAAAGTGCCTTGTTTGAGGCTGAGATACCATAGTTGGGAAAGTCTCACCAGCATTAATAGCATTAACTGTTTCAAAAATACTATTATTCTTAGTAATAGTATATTGAATAGTATCCTCTGCTGTCTTTTTACTAAAATTAGAAAATCTATCAGAATATGAAAGCTCTAGGTTAGCTAAGTCATTATAGTTAGTATACTCATTAGTAAAGCTAGGATCGAGATCTGTATTATCTTTAATAAGATCACTAATAGATGTAGGGTATAAACCTTCATTTTGATATGCTTTTGCAATATCATATAATCTATCAACTCTACCTATAGAGTTACCATCAGGTCTTATTTCATTAAGCTTTTCATCAATCTCTTTAGCTGCAGAAAACTTAATACCTATTGCTTCAAGGAATCCTCGCTTATTATTAAGTGCTGATTGTTTTGTAGGAAAGTCTGCAAACACATTAGTTAGATTCATTATTCTAACATCATCCTGCAATTTAATATATCTTCCAGTAGAAGATTGAAAACTTGTTTCCCAGAACTTTTGTACTTGCTGAAAATCACCAAAAGACTCACCAAAGTATATATCAAAAGTAGGTTCTACTTCTATAAGATCACCTTCTTTATTATAAGTTTTAGTTATCTTATTGATAGTCAATTGCTTAAGAGGTGCTTCTGAAACTCTACCTACATAGTTAATAGCATTCCAGATTTTTTGAATACCACCAACTGGAGACATTGGATCTCCTATTTTTACAAGCAATTCTTTGAAAGGTGTAAACTCTTCAGAAGCTTTTACTAATCTGTTATAGATATCTGTAACACCATTGTTTCCAGCAATAGTTCTTATAAACTTATAGATTACAAGTTTTTCATTAAGTGGTACATCAAATCCAAGAGCATTCTTTTTACCTGATTTTAAACCTCTTAATAAGTATCCAATCTCTACAGGTAAGAATTCTTCTATTGCCTGATCTGCAGCACCCATACCAAATGCTGGACCACTAGCGTCTCTCTCATCTTGAAGCTCATCTTCAAATCTATCTTCAAAAGATAAGAATTCGCTTCTAAGTCTATGATATCCAATAACACCAACACCAAAAGGATTTTTAAAGATGTTATCAGTATCACCAAAGTTATCTATAGCATAGGTAAGAATTCTTATTTGATTCTGAAGATCTTGCTTTTTAAGACTTGTACTGTTAGTACTTGGTTCAGTAATATCTATTGTTAGTTTATATACATCTTCAATAGCTTTTTTACCAGCATCATTGAGTTGTCTTGAACCTACACCCGCATACTTTTGTGTTAATGCAGGAGTATCCATAGCTTCAAACTCAGTACCATTCCACTCATACCAACCCACCTTAGTAGTGTTATCAGCTAAAGTACCTTGATGAAATACATATACGGGTTTACCAAGATCTATTGCCATTTGCACAGCATAACCTGTACCACCATCTACAATAGCTTTTTTAGTGTTATTCTCGTATCTCTTACCTTTTACAGGTTTTCCTTTTTCACCAGGTAAGATAATATCACTTACTGCAAATACAGCATCAGAATACTTAACCTGTAAGTAATCTCTTCTTACTAGTTTACCAGCAGGAGAATCTTCAGCTAATTCTTTTCTACCTAATCTAGATACAGCAGTTTTATAAGCAGCCTCAGTCTCTTCTTTAAGCTCATCATCTAACTGATCATAGCTATCAGTAGTAAAATCTACTTGTTTACCAAGACCATATTCATATCCTCTTTGAGCCCAATACTTATCAGCACCCTCTGCATTACCAGAATAATTTTCATATCCTGATAAATCTTTAGTTACAGAAGATAGTTCTTTTTGTTTTTGAGCAAGAGTTTCTTCAAATACAGCTTTTACTTGTTTATATACAAGACTTCTAGCATCAGCTCTAGCAAGAATATTATAGCTGATTGCAGCATTTTTTGCTAATGCTAACTTATAAGTAAGATCAGATATAACAGCATCAACGCTATTGCTTATCAATAATGAATCTCTGGTAGAAATAGAATGTTCATTTCTCTCTTCCTCATTGATAGCCTCCATACCTTTAGTAAGAACCTGAAACTCAACATTTCTAGGATCGAACTTATATTCATTAAGACTACCTAAATAAAGTTTTTCATAGATATCTTTAATAGCAGATGTAGATCTTATTTCACCAAGTGCTTGATTATAAGATACTTTACCAAATAAAGATTTAAGGAAAGCAAGAATTTTTTGAAAGATACTCTTTCTTACTGGTGTTTGATCAAGTACTTTTTTGCCACCAGATATTACATATTCTCTAAATCCTTCTGCAAGATGCTCTTCTAATTGTAGATTAGATGCATTTTTAAATTCTACACGCGTACCTTTGTAATCTACAAATGAACCTGATTGTTTTTTAGCTTCAGCATATAACTTATCTTTTTGTTCCTTGGTAAGGAATAGCTGAGTAAACCCATGCCATGCTTCATGGTAAAGATCTGACATATCAGATCCTTTAAGAAGTGTAATACCATTCTCATCCCAAGTAGCAACAGCATTAGGGTTAGCTGTATTGATAGCATTAAATGTAACCTTAAAAGGTATATGTTTTGCTAAATCAGTACTATTATACCACTTCTCCGCATTATCTAAGAACTCTTTAGCTGCTTTCTTTTCATTAATCTTAGTTCTTGTACTTTTCTCAAATAAGCTTTTATTCTTTAAAATAGTATCATAAACAGACTCTGCTTTATTAGAAGACTCTGTATCAATACCTGTATCACTAGGAGAATCCATAACTTCATTAGCTTTATCATAAGCATCTGAAGTCATAGATGTAGGTACCGCGCCGTGATTACTGTTTACCTGCTGATCAGCTTTAGTACCAGAATAAATTTCCCAATTAACATAAGGATGGAGCTTTACAATATTCCCTTGACCATTAGGTTGAGCTGATGTAGAAAGTGTTTTCTTTACATAGTCACTATAAGGTATAGTTTCAGAATAAACCACTTTAGGTTTAGTTCCTGTAAGATCTACTGAAACTATAGACTTAAACTGATTACTTTGTAAAGCCTCTCTATTTTGACCGGCTTCAATTTGCTTAACTTGATAGTATTTACCATCTTTTTCAACAAATTTTCCTACGATTCTTTGAGCACTGCTTGGATCAAATGTTTTTAGTTTTTGTGATGCTTTTTTAGAATCATAAATGGCTTTGGTTATTTCTACTGTTTTCTTGCTAGTTGGATCAAATATTGTACTATCAAGATAATAATCACTAAGAGCAGAAGATATTAAATCTACACTTTCAGGAGTAGGTGTGGTAAGAGAAGCTTTAATATATTGTGAACCGGTTTTTACTCTTAAAGTGTTACTTACACTGTCAAGATATACTAGAGCAGGATTATAATAATTAGCAAGTACTTGCTTCTTTTCTTCAATAGTTATTTCTTTATTAGTAGTTGAGTCAACTACTGGATAAAGAAGATATTCTGTCAAAGTTTTGGCAAACTCTTTTGTTTGTTTATTTCTATAAACAGGTATTTCATCTCCCGTACTTTTCATTACAAGAGTTGCAAAACCTTTATCATTTATAGATAATACAAAATCATCAATGTTCTTTATAGAAGAAACATTGATCATGTTTTCCATATTAGTTTCAATATAACCAGTGCTTCCACCAGTAATAGGGAAGGTAATAGATTCTTGAGGATTGTTTTTTAGATAGGTTCTGATTCTTTTAACTAAAGCTTCTTCCTGAGCTCTTATTCTTTTGGCTTCAGTCATAGCTTGATTATACCCATCTTGTCCTTCTAACTTCATTGTTTTCTGAAGTCTCAAAGCAAAATCTTCAATAGGCATAACACCTTTATCTACTTCACCTACAAGCTTAGCGCCTCTAAGAGAGAGTATAACAGGCCAACCTTCTTCTTTAGAAGTTACTTTAAGGGTTTTATCAAAATAGATAATTTCTCCATCTGAATTTGTAAATACAAGCTCTACCCCTAAATCATTAGATTTAAAAGATTCTTCGCCACCATTCTTTTCCCAATATTCTTTTCTTGACTCTGGTAATTTATCATAGTCAAGTTTTTTATTAGCATCGGATAAAGCAGTAAGATATATTCCACCATCAACTCCCTCGTATTCAACACCATAGTTGCTATTTACTTTTCCACCATGGAATAAATCTACTACTTTTCTTTGTACAGCATTCTTAAGTTTTTCTATTTCACCCGGATGAGGAACATTATAGTTAGGATCCCCAGGATTAATACTAAGCGCTTCTGCAGTAGTACTTGTTTTAAAAGATTCAGGCAGTGCTTGAAACCAATTTCTTGGCCCTCTTACTGGAGGAGCTACTGGAGCAATATACTTAGCATTAAGAGTAGAGTCTGCTATCTCTTTTTTTTGAGCAGGAGTCTCCTCTACTTTTTCAACTCTACCTAAAAAATCAAGAACTTTATTGTTCTCTTCATCTTTATAAAGATCTGCTTGATCAATAATATTGATAATGTCACCTTTTACATAATTACGAAAAGCTGAATCAATAGACTGAAATCTATTTGCAATAGAAGGTATAGCTTTAGCATATGCAGCAGCAAGATTAGAGTCTCCGTTTCTTTGCATTACAAGATCATATATTTTATTCATATAATCTTTAAGATTGAAAGGCACAGCTTTTTTCTTAGCCATTTCATTCTTAATATCTACTGCAATATGTTCTGCAAGTCTTTTTAGAGCTTCACCCTCTAAAGTACATTTAGCCATTTTACTATAATATTATTGTAGTTTACAATTATCTAGATCTTCAAAAATTCCTTTTTGAGTTTCTTCTACAGATTTAGTAGAATTGTATGCTTCTTTTACCGCCTCATCATTTGCCAAAAATTCATCTGCAGAGATAGTATTAGTTCTGTTAATCGCCTTCTCTTCTTCAGTAAGTTCTATTACTTCTGGTGCACCACCCCTGCTATAATCTTAGCAACCTTATACATATCTTTCTTTGTAACTATCTCAGGCTCAGTATTTATTCTATCTTCCATAGGTAAAGCTTGATTATAAAGCATAAGCTGATTTTCATTCTTGTCCACAACCTCAAACTTAGCTGTTGGATTAGATTCAAAGATAATATAATCTCCGATTTGTATCCTAGAAATGCTCTTAAATTGCGACTTAATTATTTCAATTAATGGAGAAATTTCATTTACATAAATAGCAGGTAAAACAGCACCCTCATTTTCTAGTTTATCCACTTTGTCTAAAATATCAGGAGTTCTTTCAATTTTCATCTCCTCTATAATAGCCTTAAGCTTTACAATAATACTATTTTTCTTTGCTTCATTCTCAGAGATATACCATTCAGGTTTTTCTTCAACCTCTTGCTTCAGAACTTCTTGAATTTCAGATGCTTCTGGTGATAAAGCTTGTTCTGGGAATAGATTTTTATCTATTTCAACTTCCATTGTAAACTTATCCTTCCCCTTTTTATCTTTTTCTTTATTAGGAATTGCTTTTGAATATAAAAACTTTGATTTTGAAACTTGAATAGGAAATATTACAACATTTCTTACTGTAATACCTGTACGTTGTCTAAGTAACTCAGCATAAGCAGATTGCTGAATAGTGTCTCCTTCTTTATATGTTTTATAGTATCCATCATTTATATCTCTTCTATTTCTAGAAGATGTTTTAAGATCAATAATATATACATTTCCTTTTTTATCAATACCTAATAAGTCAATACTACCAGCATATTTAGCTTTATTAATTACTCCCCATAAAGTTGGTATATTAGATATAAGTTCTAATCCTTCCTGATCAGAAAAAGATTTTACCTCTTTAAAAATGTTAAACAAATCCTCTATAAATCTTTCTGAAAATTTAGCAACTTTTTTATTAAGAGGATTTGCTTCATAAGTATTTTTCATATCTTCTAATGAAGATATCTTACCTGCTATATAATCTCTAAGTAAACTATCTATAATAGTACCTCTATCAGCAGCATCACTTGCTGGACCATCATAGGGAGCTTTAAGTGTAGATACTCTTTTCCATGTATCTTCTGGATTTTCAACATCAGAATAGAAATCACTATCATCTTCACTAACTTGAAGAGTTTTTTCATTAAGTTTTTTAAGAGCTTCTTTTACTTCAGCTACTGTAGTAGGT
>B570J13894_1000038_pt1 | contig 17269 bp, 37 predicted proteins | sample LakMenepilimnion_FD_13894 | JGI IMG/M metagenome (IMG submission 13894) | reverse complement strand
CTCTTTCTAATTCACTCATCTTAGCTCTATTTGCGCCCAAAGCGCCATTATATAGCTAATTAACCTTAATACTCATATCTAATACTATAATACTATGAACTGGAAAACATGGTAAACACCCACAGTATATGCTCTGGTGCTATGCTAACTTACAAATCAATTGGTCTGTCTATACTGTTAGACTATTTGATAAGATTAAACCCGCGGGATTTAAGTTTAATTACTAATAGATATATAAAGTGGGTAGTGATACTATCCACTTTTTTAATGCACCATAACCTCATTCCCAAGGTGAGGCAGTAGTAATTAAACATGACCAAGGTAGGCCGTATGGATCTCAATTTATTGAGCTGTCAAGGACTTGACATAAGCAACATGGAAATACTGATTATTACTGAGTGCAGAGGGGTAAATACACAGAAGGTTTGAATGTACCTTGAAAAAAGATCACAAGTTCCTGGTTTACCAGGCTCCAGTGTGAGATGTGTATTTTTTATTTTAACTACCTAATCTAAAATAAACTATGAAAACAATTCTCTATTTAGTACTATTAGTTGCTGCATGCTCTTGTGCTACCAGCAAAAAAAGTAGAAAACCACAAGGAAAACTTGTAGGAGTAGGAATCATAACCAAATAATCAACTCTAAAAACCAAATCAACTATGTTAGAAAAAGTAGAAATCATTGAGCTTTTAGCTCAGTATCACAAACAAGTTTCAAGTGACCCGGTGGATTACTTTATGATAGATGAGTTCTTTAAAGAATTTATGTGTGATAAAGAAAACTCCATAGAAAACTCCTATAAGGTGGAGTTTAACTTTGATGATCTTTAAAAAAACAGGTTTCATAGCGATTACCTGGTTTTAGATGGTGAATTAGGGGGGGCTTTATAGCTCTCCCTTTTTTACTTTTGTAAATCATTAACCACGTAGCACTTTTACTTGTGTGATAGCTGTAATAATGTGGGTTCAACTCCCTCCGTGGTTACTATCATCTTAGTATTCCATCTTTTACTAATATTGCAAATTGAAACAACTACTGATTAACACTAAACAGTAACTACAGGGGTTGAAAAGCCTATAGTAAAGAAATAGATGTTACCTCACAGTCTAAGATGTTGAGTGGTTTAGGGTTGAGAATGGCACTTAGAGCCTAAGTAGTTGTTTCTTTAATTGTATTTTATGAAAAAGTGTGGTATATACAAAATAACAAGTCCAAGTGGTAAGGTTTATATTGGACAGTCTGTAAATATACAGAGAAGATTTTCTCAGTATAAAAGACTTAAATGTGAAAAGCAACCTATTCTTTATAATTCACTTTTAAAGTATAGTGCTGAAGCTCATATTTTTGAAATAATTCAAGAGTGTACAGTAGAAGAATTACCCAAACTTGAACAAATGTATATCGTTCAGTATAACTCATATCAAAAGGGCATGAACTGTTCTCTTGGTGGAGAAATACCACCTTCAATTTTACCTGAAGTAAAGCTTAAACAAAGTATAACACGCAAAGCAAAGTTTAAAGCTGGTACACTAGTAAATCCTATGCAAGGTAGAACTGGAAAACTCTCTGGATTTTATGGTAAAAAGCATAAACTTGATAATCTTAGTAAATTTGGTAGAGCTGGTTCTAAAAATCACAAGTCTCGTAAAGTAACATGTAATAATACTGATAAGACTTGGGACAGTGCAAGAAAAGCTTGGTTAGAATTATACTCTACAAAATATTCTTACAATTACTTTAAGTGTATGCTTTCTGGACATAATATCAATAAAACCACTCTTTCTTATGTCTAACTATTAGAAGGCAGTAGTTGTTTCATACTTATTAATAATCTGGGGTAGAAAAAATATAGTTGTGTAAAATTATCCACCTTAACAGTTTCTAAAAGTAGACTGCACAAAGTTGACGCATTTTAGAATATGCAGATTATTAAAACTCGGAAAACATTGACACGAGTATAAATAAGAATACTAATCCTGAGTTAACAGGAAAGTTACTACAAGATAGACGGGTTTACCGAAAGTGATTTAGTTCACGACTCAATCCTTGAGTAGTAATTGGAGTAATCCTAGATGTGTTGTTCCCTTGAGAAAGGAATGGTAATAGATTCACAAAAGTAAACTGTAAATAGTGAAAAGCTGACTTTACGCAACACAAATGAGTTCTCAGCATTTAATCCAGTTTATCTGGTCTGACCCTACTCTTAAATGACAGATGCAAATCGTTTCCTTCGGGGATAGTTTAAGAAAGAGGGTGCTAATACATAGTCAGGTGGCGGAATTGGTAGACGCTATACGTAGATAACAACCGATAATCAATAGGGCGTGTTATCATACAGGTTTGAATCCTGTCCTGACGGAGTAAGCAGGTAGAGAGAATAGAAATATTCTCTTTATCTCTTACTTTTTAAACAAAAGGTTCGTATATTTGTGACTACAAAATATACAATCATGGAAAGATTCTTTAAAAAAGTACAAAAAACAGATACCTGCTGGATATGGATAGCTGGAACTAGAGGTAAAACAGGGTATGGTGCATTTAAAATAAATGGTAAGGTAGTAGACTCTCATAGAGTTTCTTATGAGTTACATAAAGGAAAAATACCAAAAGGCATGTATGTATGTCATGCTTGTGATAACAGAAAGTGTGTTAATCCTGAGCATTTATTTTTAGGGACACCAAAAGATAACTGGCAAGATGGATTTGATAAAAGTAGAATAAAGTTATTGGGAGGGATTAATACTGAAAAATTAAAGAAACATCCAAGTAGAGGTGCTTATTTAAGAGGATGTAGATGTAATGAATGTAAAGCCATACAAAATATGATGATTAAAAAATATAGGGATAAATTGAAAAACAGATAATCCCGTCCTGACTACTAACTTAAAATACTATGAAAAACATACCACAAGAAAAAATAACATGAAAACAAAATCAAAGCGAAAGAAAGTAAAGATAAAGCTCATTGATGCATATAAACAGTGGATGTCATCCGGTGAAATGACACCGATAGGAGATGATGATCCACTTTATTTGGGATTATGTAATGCTGTTTTATATAACAAAAACATAAGAGGATACAACAGAATTTTCTCTATGATTGAGCCAACTTCGGATGAAAGTTTTAATCTTTTTAACGAAGGATATTCTAGCATTATGTGGGGATGTGGTATGTCCTATGATTATTATCTTTATTGCAGAGAATCAAAAAGTAAGAAAGGTAAAAAACTTTCTTATAAGGAATATGAAAAAGAAAGATCTTACGGTTTCACTGATCTCAGACAAACAATAGTCTGCCTAATAATGGCAATCAAAGGAGAAATTTAACATTGCTTGGGTAAGCACCTTTAGCTCAGTTGGTTAGAGCAAAACACTCATAATGTTTGGGCCGAGAGTTCGAGTCTCTCAGGGTGCACTAACTTAATTTATTAACCTATTCAAAAACAAAAATAACATGACGAATATGTTAGCAAAAGCTATTGCAATAGCAGCATTAGCACATAAAAATCAAGTAGATAAAGGTGGTAAACCTTATATCCTTCACCCACTATGGGTAATGGATAGAGTAAGACATCTAGGAGAAGATTACATGATTGTAGCAGTACTACATGATGTAGTTGAAGATTCTAAAGATTGGTCTTTTGTAGATTTATCCAAAGAAGGGTTTAATCAAAATGTAATGTATGCACTTAGTTTACTTACACATAATCCTGATATTTCTTATGATGATTACATTAAGGCTATTGCTTTAGATCCTATTGCAAAAGCTGTAAAGCTCCGGGACCTAGAACACAATACTAAAATTACAAGACTAAAAGGATTAAGAAAGAAAGACTTTGATAGACTTGAAAAGTATCACAGAGCTTATACTTATCTTTTAGATTAACTAGTTAATATGAATAAGCAAGATAAAAAACTAAAGCTTAAGCAGCAGGATAAAGAGTATAAATGGAACCCAAATCCCTATTACCGCACTAAAAAACAACTCAGGGAACTGCTGATGGCATATTCTATCGAAGATTATTCTAATATGCTTAGTATGGGTATACGTACATATGGTGCATATGTATCTGATGTCATACTCTACTTAAGAGAAAAGAATATCATTGATAATCATGAAGTAAACACTCTTATAAAGATGGATAAATCAGAACTTATTGATGATAAGGTAATGGCTTTTGCTATAGTTAAAGCCCACTATACTAAGTATAANAACAGATTCAAGTAATTAGGGTATGAGATACCTATAGGATGTTAGCTCTCCTTCATAGTTAGACTAGTAAAACTNATNGNGGNGNNAGGACNAGAGTATATCTCGAACACNCATTNTAGTGAANGACCCTCATGGGGAAAAACTCATGAACTGGATGAGCCCTGTACAGTAGCCAAGGTTATGAGGGTAAGACCTTGCGGGTACTTTAGCTAATGAAAGAACCTGAAAATATCTAGTCACTGGAATCTCAAGTGGCGCTTAATTCTCCCTGTAGTTTAACTGCATAAAACAGCGTCCTTCTAAGACGTAAGAGTAGAGGTTGGAATCCTCTCAGGGAGACACATTATTCTATTATCAATACTTATAAAAACAAATATAATTATGAAAACGAAAACAAAAACATCAATTTACCACAGAATCTTTCATTTTACTTATAGGATTAGAAAGAAGTGGTCAAAACGTAGCGTAAACTTTAAAATGCAAGACGTTCACAAAGTAATTAAAATGCAGGACAAGTTATTTGTTAGTAGTATGATTTTTGAGAAGCTGAAAGGGCTTCCACAGGCATAGCAGGTAACTATCGGCTTTGCGCCACGAATACACGCCTATCCTCTGATGGTGGATAGGGAAACAAACTAAAACAGAAACAATGAGCGATTATCAAGAATTGTTAAGGCTTGAAATTCAAGCACACCAACACACTAAAGAATTTCTAACTCAAAGAATACAGGAATTAGAAAAAGCGTTGAAAGATATTAATAACGCGTCTTACAATCTTGAATCTTTAACGGCATTAAACGTAATTGATGACATAGTTGCCGATGTAATGAATAATCCAATTCCTAAACATGAGAAACAATGAGCGACAAATTTTCAGTATTATGGCGAACACACGAATATTTTTTGGGAACTTGACGGGCAATATTTTCATAATGTTATTATGACAAATGGCTCAGACCAAAGCAAACAGGCACGAATATTAAGGGCAAGAAAAGATGAGGCACAGAAAATGAAATTAAATACCGAAAACTTTAAGTCTACCACTGAACTGGGCAATGACGCAAAACGTGTGTTACCTGCCGTTACATCTGAAATGAAGAAATTTGCACAAGAATATTCTTTGTGGACGATTACTTACGGGCAGGTTTACTTAAATGCGTTGTCGCCAAATTTCACAATGGACGACCCAATGGAAATATTCTTGTCAAAATACTATGGTAAGGATTGGGTTAATGGTCTTGTCAAGTAATGGCAGGTAACGTTTTGCAGATAAGCGAAGGCACAAATAGCGTTGCATTGTGCGGTGGGATTTGGGCTTTTGCTTATGTGCTGTTAGCAGTAGGTTTTTTTAACTAATCATAAATTTAAAACAAATAAAAAAATGGAAAAAGTAATTAGAAATGGAAAAGTTGCCGTGCTTATATCACACGGTTTTGGTGCAGGTTGGTATTCTTGGAACACAAAACATGAGCAATTATTGTTTCATCCTAAATTGGTTGAAATGGTTGAGCAAAATAAGAATGAGGATATTGACAATGAATGGGTAAAAGAGAATTTGGGCATTGATATTTATGCTGGCGGTTCTGATGGGTTGTCAATTCATTGGCTTCCTGTTGGTACAGCTTTTCAAGTTGAAGAATACGATGGTTCTGAAAGTTTAAGAACTATTGATGATTTGGGCATTATCGCATAAGGTTTCTGAAACTGATTGCTAACTATCGGCTTTGCGCGTATTCATGTAGAAGAGCTATACTAATAATCATAATGCTTCACTTAAATAGTGGTACAAAAACTAAAAAGATTAACAATGAAACAAACATTTTATGCACTGCTTTTTATTGTAGCTTTCTTTGTGATTGCTGCATCAATGACTTCATGTAGAAGTACAAATCATTTTGATAGAATGAATAAACATAATCACCGGTGCTTAGTGAAGCATGGTGTGAAACATGTAAAAACTAAGGCAATTAATAATTGTCCAATATGGACATCTAAAACCAAATAAGCTATGCACTATACAGCAGGTGAACTTAAAGATCTTCTCATGTATGCTCTTCAAAAATATGAAGAAGATTTAGAAATTACTCCTGAAGCAACATCAATTATTAATAACTGGGTTATGACAAAAGGTGATGAAATAATTGAATCTCATTACTATTATCTGCAATATCTAGGTGAACAAGCAGATAGAGCTAAAGGTATAGAACAAGGCTATGACAACAATAGATATTAACGTAAATGTATCTAAAGATGAGCTAATTAAGATTATGGAGGGTGTGCTTAGTGCGCACCCTCATAATACTATATTAGCCAGGGTAATTGTAAACAATCTAACAAAAAGCCCAGTAGGTATAAGTCAACTGGTTAAGGGTCTTGTTGGTTTAGAAACCACAACCTATTTCAAGGTAGATGATGTAATAACTGTTCCCTTTAATAAACTACCAACTTGGAGACTAAACGAAAATAGAATGAGAGAAGAAGGTATGCTCTTTCAGGGTAGAATTGAAGCTACTATATTAAATGTAGATCTTTATGATTCAAGTCCTCTCACCATAGAGTATGAAATATATGACAATGACCATAAGAGAACTAAGGATAATTTTCGCGTAGGGTTAGATAAAGTATATCTATCAGACAAAAATGACATAAGTTTAAGTGATGAATAGTAAAGAGGATAAGAATAAGAAGCGGTATGTATATCTAGATAAGTATTTAGAGCACAAGAAGAGTATAGAAGATAGACTGCGTTTACTAGGTAAAGTAGTATTTTGGCTAGGATTTACAGTAGTTTGTACTTTTCTCCTAAGCTTAATTAATACATTCTATTAAGTAATGCTCAAAAATAATCTGTTGATAGTTTAGTAGAAGTCTGTTACTATCATCATTCTGTTTATTGTATGTATTAAAATTTATCTATATTTGTATATGTTTGTTTGTCAATATGTTATACCAACTCCCAAACGGGAAGGTTATTCACCTTTCTATAGATCAGTATCTCTCACTCACTGACGAAGATATTCAATATCTAATCAGTATAGATTATGGAAATGTAATACATTCTCCATGGGTAGACTCATCTATAAGCTCTGGTAATAAAAAACATATTGATGAAGATAATGAAAACGATGAGTCAATAGACTTTCAATTTGAATCTGATGAATTGCACATAACAAATGAGCAACCTATGTCAGATCAGGAGATAATAGATAATCTAGAAGCTCCAGACCCCAATTTTTCAGAATAATAGCGCCATTCTAGATAAGGTGCATTAGATAAGAAAGAGAGAGACTAAATGAGTCGACTCTCTTTTTCTTTTTATATATACGACTCACAAAAACAATTCAAAAATCAATTCAATGAAAAATCAAGTAGTAGTCACAGGTGACGCAGCAGGTAATGTAATCATTACATCAGCAAACAATCCAGAATATGGATTTATTCGCGTAGAACAATCTCGCATGTTAGTAGATGATCGTGGTTGGGCTCGTAAGAAAACAGTAAGTGCACTTATTCCGGGTAAAGTAGAAGACTTGCAAGGATTTGATTGGTCTGCAGGTGAAGTGGTATCTGGTAAAGTGGTTGTAGAAGAATCACTTACACCATTCAATACTCAAGATCCAGATCGTGATCTTAAGATTGCAGGTGATACAGGTGTAATTTGTACTTTTGAGAATAAACCAATTTATCGCAAAACTCGCTACAGCATTGACGCTAATAGCTCTGATACATTTATCAAGCACGATAATGTTGATGAGATTCGCGCTGCTCAGCAAGTTATGACTGAAGCTCTTAAATCAGCACAGAGCCAAACAGCTTTTAATTAATCTATGTAAATATATAATAAGGGGAGGAGAAATCTTCCCCTTATTTATTAATCTAAAACCAATTTAAGATGAAACATGTAAAGCAAGTGTATGAACAAGATCCATACAACTCAAGACAAAACTTCTTATATAAACGTGCCCTGATTGGTGTGGGTGTTTATAGTAAAGAAGAGATCAATGAAATGAGCAATGATAAGCTCAAAAGAATTAATAAAATCCATCGTAAGACTCAGACTATCCTGAATTTGTGGAAGCAAGAGATACTTACATCTAAAACCAATACCATGATTAAAAATGTTTTTGGTAATGCAAAGTATGGATTGCTAATAGAAATTTTAGACAATACTTTTATTGATAAAGACTTTATTTGTACCTTGTCATTTAAAGATCTTGGTATAACAAAAGCTCAGATCATCAATAGACTTATTGTAGAAAAGATTCTTCCTAAGAATTTTCACGAATTAAAACCAACTGAACATGCAAGTAGAATTTCTTGTTAATGGAGGTGTGTCTCTGTTGTTCTCACCTGAGAATGAAATGGAAGAGGCCCTGCTTAAGCAAATGATGAAACAGGATAATGAGCTTACTGAGATTCGATCCACTGTAGTTGTTCTAAATAAAACATTTAGAGCTGGTGTATTAGTTCACAGTAAACTTAAAAAACCTGAATTAGATGCAGAGCAAAGCTAAAAAATGTAGTAAATGTGGTAAACTTAAACCTATTTGGAAGAGTCAAGGGAGAGAAAAACTTTGTAAATCTTGCTGGAGTTGCCAATCTGGTAATAAAGGTATAAAACCAACAACAAAGCGTATCTCTCCCCGATCTTCTAAAAGAGTTAAGCTAGATAGTGAGTATAGCAAACTAAGATTAGCATTTCTATATGCTAACTCTATGTGTCAAGCTCACTTACCTAACTGTGGAATACAAGCCACAGACGTACATCATAAGTATTCAGGTAAAAACAGATCACAATATTATTTAGATGTAAATACTTGGATGGCTATTTGTAGAAATTGTCACAGATGGATTCATGATAATCCAAAATCCGCAAAAGAACTTGACTACTTAAAATAAATGGTGTATATTAGTAGAATAATACTACTGATATGCATCAAGATAATTTTTATGTTTATACTCACACTAGATTAGATACCGATCAGGTGTTTTATGTTGGAATAGGTAAAACTCCTAAACCAAATAAAGTATGGAAACATAATACTAAATATTCTAGAGCTTATGAAAAAGCTAAAAGACATAAGTTTTGGAAAAACGTAACTAATAAAGTAGAATATAAAGTTGATATAGTTTATGAATCCTCTAATGAAGAGATAGTTAAACTTAAAGAAATAGAACTTATTTCTTTATATGGTAGAAGATGCTGTGATGCTTCGGGTACTTTAGTAAACTTTGACCCAGGAGGAGGTAGAGCAGGAGGACCTAGATCTTATGGTATTAAGATTAATCAACTTGATAAAAATACTAAAAATGTTATTAAAGTTTGGAATGAATTAAAAGATATAGAAGCTGAGTTAGGATATTTAAAAACAAATATCATAAAATGTTGTAGAAAAAAACAAGTTACAGCTTATGGATATTTATGGGAATATACTAATGATAGATCTTATGATCATATAAGACCTACAGCAGCTAGAAAAAAAACAAATAATAATAGAGTAGGTCTTACTGTTACTAATAAAATAACAAATGAAAAAATATTTTTTAGAAGTATCGGAGAAGCATCAAAAAAAATGCAATATCACAGAAGTACAATACAAAAATACTTATCAAAAAAAAATGAGAATAAGACATTTGTTTTTGAATGGAATAAATGGACAAAATAAAAAAACTTCTCAGGATAGACTAGTAAATAACGAAGAAGGAGATTAACCAGGTGTGTGGCGAGATGGAGATCTTAGGTACCTTTTATTGTAAGGGTATTTGCTTACCTAAGTTTTTTCCCGACACACTTGGTTATAATTTAATTACTATGAACAGTATAGAAAAATACAATGAGATCATAGATGAATATGGTTCATGGGAAGAATATCTAAAACAAACCAACATGGGAAGAATGAAAGAGCTCTATATGGAGCAACAACAACAACTAGAAAATTTACCAGCTATGAATTTTATGTTAGAAGATCTCAAAAAAGATAACAAAGAACTGCATAATCTTATGCAAGGTGTTGCTATTAACTATAATAAAGTAATAGATGAGACCTCCACTTATACTAGAGAAGACTTCTTTAGTGATTTAGAATATATTCTTGAAAGATTCCAAAACTTAAACTAATGAGTAAAGACAAGATTCAGGACGAAGCTCTGACTGAATTGTATAAACATAAGAGAGCGGGTGTAGGTGTATCAGTTGGAGTTGGTAAAACTTTAATTGGTATTAAGCATATGGAGCATGAGTATACAGATATATTCAAAGCTCTTGTTGTAGCACCCAAGCTTTCTATTTTCCAATCATGGAAAGATGAAGCTGCTAAATTTGGTAAGAGTTATCTACTGGATCATATTGACTTTACTACTTATTTATCATTAGATAAACAGAGTTTGGATTATGATGTAGTTTATTTAGATGAGTGTCATAATCTATTGTTTTCACACGACTCCTGGTTATCTAATTATAAAGGTAAGATTGTAGGACTCACGGGTACTCCACCAAAATATAAAGTATCAGAGAAGGGTAAGATGGTAAACAAGCATTGTCCTATTGTATATACTTACATTACAGACGATGCTGTAGAAGCTAAGATTCTCAATGACTATAGAATTATAGTGCACACTTTACCTTTAGATACAAGGAAGAATATGCTGGTGCAAACTAAGAATAAGTCTTGGTATGCATCAGAGTTAGATAACTATAGATACTGGACTAATAGAGTACAAAGTGCAAGCTCCGGTAAAGAGAAGCAGATAACTAGTGTAATGAGAATGAAAGCTATTATGACTTACAAGAGTAAGGAAGAACTAGCAAAAGAAATTATCTCATATACTAATGAAAAGCTTTTAATCTTTGCCAATACTCAGGAGCAAGCAGACATGTTATGCTCTGATAGTTATCATAGTAATAATTCTTTATCAGAAGATAACCTTCAGTGGTTTAAAGAGGGTAAGATAACTAAGTTATCATGTGTATTACAATTAAATGAAGGGGTAAATATACCCAACCTAAAATGTGGTCTTATTCTTCATAGCTATGGTAATGAGCGCAAGCTTAAGCAGAGGTTAAACATACCTGACCTCTTTAAATTCCTTTAATTCAGGGAAACCTTAACAAGTAAAGTTGAAGGCAATCCTGAGCCAAGTCTTTTTAAAAGAAAGGTGCAGAGACTATCTAGAAATAGAGTACGTGTAACTAGCTATTACATGGAAACGGGGAATATTTGCATAATTAAATATTTTTATCTACTGGTTATAAACTAGTATATGCAAATAAAGATATAGTCCAATCCCTACAGAAATGTAGGAGTTCAACATTAAAAGCTTTTGTTGGACAAACATATGCCTAGAGGTAGGCTGCTTAGACTTAACCCTGATGATACAGCTACTATACATATCCTATGTTATAAGGATACAGTAGATCAGAAGTGGGTACAAGAAGCATTAGAAGACCTGGATCAAAACAAAATAACCTGGATTTAAAAAACTCAAAAAACCTTAGAGACATGAAAGCAAATCAATATGCTATAGAAAAAGTAAACATTTCTAAACTTCTTACATTTCCATTCAATAGAAATCTTACAGAAAAACAAGTAAGATCTTTAATGAATGCTATTACAGTTTCTGGAATACTTAGAATTCCTGTATTTGTAAAAACAAAATCTATTACAGGCAGACTTGAATATTATATTCTTGATGGTCAACATCTTATTGAAGCATGTAAAAGACTTGATATTGATTCAATTAAAGGTATTGTAATTGATTGTGAATCTCTTTCAGAAATTGTAAATATGATGGCTATGCTTAACAATGTTAATCAGAGATGGACTTTGATTGACTATGTTAATTCATATTGTGGTACAGGTAATGAAAATTATTTTAAACTAAAGAATCATGCAATTGCAAATGGTCTTAGTGTGGCTATATCTGCAAGTATTCTTTCAGGTGTTACTGTATCAGGAAGAGGTTGTGATACTGTAAAGAATGGTGAGTTTAAAATCACTGAAGTAGAGCATAATAAGATCACTCAGAATCTTCTTGAAGTATCTTCATTAGTAAAAACAAATAGTGCAAAGTTTCATAGAGCATATCTTGCTTTCTACAGATCTCTTAATGGTAAGTATAACCATAAGAGACTAATGGATAAAATTAAAGACAATAAAAACTTTAAGAATATTCCACATGATTCAGGATATATTTATGACTTGATTCACAAAACTTATACTGGAAAATGATAAAGTATTCAGTTGAAACTGAAGAAGAAGTTCAGGTAGACTCCTTAATCAAGGAGTTACTTGAACCTTCTAAGGCTATAGTATTATGGAATGATGACCATAATACATTTGACCATGTAATTCTCTGTTTAATGAAGCATTGCGGTCATAGTATGGTACAAGCAGAGCAATGTGCTATGATTGTGCATAACAATGGTAAGTGTTCTATTAAGCAAGGAAATATGAAAAAGCTTAAACCTATTAAAGAAAAGCTTGAACAAGAAGATTTAACAGTAACTATTGAATAATCATGGTACCAAAAGAAAAAGCAAATGAACTTGTTCAACTATTTACATTTAGTTGTAGAGAGTGTGACAATGCAAAAGAATCTGCATTGATAGCAGTAGATGAAATCATAAAAGCAATCAATTTTGATTGGATGGATGTACAAAACCTAGAGTCTGAACATAGGTATTGGCAAGAAGTTAAACAAGAAATAGAAAAACTATGAGCTTAATAATTAGAATAATAGCATCACCGTTTGTATTGTGCCTTGCAATTACTGGTAAGATATTTAATGCGTTTTATATTACATACTTATTCATAAGATATGGTGGTGAATGGCTTACATATACTAAAGAGGATAAGGCACGAATATCATCCATATATGATGAGTTAGTAAAACAACGAGAAAAAAACTATGAAAAGACTTGTTGAATTTATTAGAGTATCAAAGTATAGATTGATTGAGTTCTGGTCTTATACTATATGTGGTATAGAGTTTTATAGAAATTATTCAAGATTTTATTGGAGGAATAAAAATGGAAGTAACACTTGACAAAGAAGACTTTATTAACATGATCTGTGGTACAGATCCTAGTGTTAATATGCAAAAATACTTAGAAGATTTTGCTAAGTTTGATGAAGTAACCGGGTGGCGCTTTGACAGACTCTATCTTAAAAAGCTATCTCGCTCAACTTTATATGACATTTATCTAAGTATTAAAACCTGGAAAGATGACTAATGGTACTATAGTAGCCCAAGTATTAGATGATAAAGATCTATTTGAGGGTATGCAAGTAGCTGTGTATGACCCTTTTAATGCTGCTTATGTAGAAATATCTAAACTATCACATATAGTTAAAGACCAGTGGATTACAGATGCTGGTACTAAAGTTAAATATGATTGGGAATTACATGAAATTGTAATTGTTGATAGCGATTTAGAAGCAATTCTTAGAGATAGAGACTGGAAGATAGGTATCAAACTGCTTAATCAAAACAGCAATTATGAATTCAATGCTCTNCCTTTTAAAGAAGGTCATTACCACNTGGAGTGTCAGTATTGTAATAGTCACTTCGAAGCNAGTAGATCTCAAACTCTATGTGAATCATGCTGCTATAAGTTTGGTACAGCTACCTTATTAATTGACCAAGAAAATAAACCTAAAAAGTTTAAACCAACCAAAGAAAAATCTATACCTTTATCTGAAGTTAAAGCTATGTTATCTGAAGCATTTGATGCTGGAAGATATAGTAAATTTGACTTTGAGGATTGGATTTTTAGACAAAATCTATAATATGCCACAGACAGCGCTTACAATTAAAGACAAGAACATAGTGATCATCACACAGCAGTTTGATGAGGAGCTATCTATTAATGCCTATAGTGCAGATCATAACTTCATGCCTCTTGGTGAACCAGTGTTAAGCTCATTAAAAATTAATGAAGAAGAGTATCATAAGACTCTTAGAGCTGATGCTAATGTTCATGGTCATTATGTAAAAGGATACTCTACTAATCCTGAGTGGAATCCTGATTATAATGCTGAGGATCAAGCAGTTATTGAAAAAATTATATCTGAAGAAGAATGATGCCTTTCAGAGTCATATGTATAAATGACTCAGATAGACCAGAGTCTATCCCAACAAGATCATGGGTTAAAGTAGAAACTATCTATACTGTTGTACAGGTAGATAGATTACACATGCAAGGAGGAGCTATAGGGTACAAGCTATATGAAATAGACTTAGACCCTTACTTCCCTTACCAATACTTTGGTGCCTGGAGATTTGCTATAATAGCAGATGATCTTGAGAATATGGAAGAGCTAGATCAAATAATAGAAAAACTTGCAGAAGAAGCTCTTAAAAAAGAAGTTTCTTTAGTAGAACCAGCCTAATTAACTTATGGATATTACAATGTGTTTGTAGCAGATATTATGTATATTTGCTACAAACATCTTGTTATGAAATATTATAAGCAACTTCCAAATCAAATAGTAGGTAATCATAATATTATCTATCTATATGATATAGCACCTAGCTACTATAAAAAAACAAAAATAAGAATGGCAGAATTTAAATGTCATTGTGGTAAGCAATTTAATACAAGGGTGGTTGATGTTGTAAATAATAAAAGAAAAAGTTGTGGATGCAAGAAAGGAAACAAACCTTTCATATATAATGAAGGGGACATCATTAATGGAATAAAATTTATAAGAAGCTGCGGTACATATAAGCATGCTCAAAGAGCAATATTTGAATGTCCTATTTGTAAAAAACACTGGGAAAGTCTTATAGGTAATATACAAGCTGGTCACACAAAATCATGTTGTAAAGTTAAAAGAGGATGGTCAAGATCACAGTGGAAAAGACTGGCATCTACAGCTTACTTGTATAAAGTAAGGCTTTATAATGATACTGAGACTTTTATTAAAATAGGTATTACTACAAGAAATCCTAAAAAAAGAATGACTTATATTCCTTATAACTATGAAATAATTAAAATTATAGAAGGTGAGTCGGGATATATCTATGATCTAGAAAATAAAACAAAAAGACTATTTAAAAAGTACAAGTATAAACCTTTGATTAATTTCAAAGGAGAAACTGAATGTTACATATTTTAAAAATAAAATCAAATGGATATAACCCTTTGTAAAGGTACCAATTGTCCCCTGAAAGATCAGTGTTTTCGCTACACTGCAAAACCCAGTGAATATCAATCTTATTTTACAAAAGAACCATATACACTTGAGAAAAATGAGTTCAAATGTAATATGCTTTGGACAAAGAATAATCAAAGTGTATTAGATCAACTTAACTCAATTCTTAATGGAGAAGGAGACAAGTAATGAAACACAGTATTTATCATGGTCACCTAGTAAAGAAGGGTGATAAACTAGAGCATAGAGATGCGGGATCTTCAGCTAAGTATAATGAGTTTGTTAAAACTGTAGAAGAAGATCAGATAGTTGAGGTATTCATGGAAGCTACTACTGATAATGGCACCGTGCCTCAACTAGCTAAGATCCATGCATGTATAAGAGAACTAGCCAAGGATACTGGCTATAGCTTTGAAGACATGAAGCTTGAGGTCAAGAGACAAGCAGGCTTATGTGTAAAAAAGAATCTGGGAGGTGAAGTATTTATGATATGTAAATCCTTTGCAGATTGTAGTAAAGATGAACTAGCCCTAGCTATTGAAGCTATCATACAGATAGGTGATACTACTGGAGGTAATTATAGATAATATGAAAACAAAAGAAGAAATAGAACAGTTAAAATTAGAAATTTATAGAGACATCCAAGGGGGCATTGGAGGGGAATATGGTTTTTTTAGTGCTGGCTTTATCAATGGCTACACTCAATGTCAACAAGATATGGCTGATAACTGGTTAACCATGAAGGAAGGTGAAGGTTGGGATATAATAATGGCTGAATCAGGATCTTGGGATGACTCAGAAATATTAGCCTATATTATTAAAAACTATAATCCACCAACTAAAAAACAAGACAATGAATAAATTTATATGTAGTGAGTGTGGTACCAAGTACAGCTCACCAGAAACAACACCTCCTCCAGGAATTAAATGGAGTGATGGTCATGTATGTACACCTAAACCTGTAAAAAATAAATAATATGATACCAACAGCAAAAGCATTTTATCAAAACTACATTGAAGAAAACAATAATGATTCTCATGTGGATATAGAAGAAATGCTAATTGAGTTTGCTAAACTACATGTTGAAGCTGCTTTGAAAGAGGCCTTAGAAAGCATACCTTGTCTAGGTTCTAGTAGCGATATAGCAACTTATGAAGAAGTAGAAGATGCTGTTCTAAACGCTTACCCATTAACTTTAATAAAATAAATAGAAATGTTTCAATATAATATAAAAATATTAAAAGATACTCCTTTTGATAAAGCATATACTATTTTATCTCCAGAAGCATTTAGAATTAAATATTCTTACCTTATTAATACTCATAATTCTGATAAATTTTTAGCTGATTATTTAAATGGTAAATATAAAGAAGACCATTTAGATATAGAATTATCTGATTGGTTTGAAGTAATAGAAACGCCTATGAATAATTTTAAAGTAGGTGATTGGGTTTGGCATGAAGGAGAAAAGAAAGCTTATACTACTGTTGTTTATAAAAATGATTATCAAAAAGAATGGAGACCTAATTATGCTTCAATAGAAGCTGTTAATAATAATCCTAATACTTGGAAAAGATTAGCTACTAAAGATGAAATAACTTATTATGATTTACATTCTTTTTGTGAAGGTCAAATACTTATAGGACAATATAAATGTTATTATTTTAATAATGTTTGGAAAGATTTAATAGGTATCCACAAAAACATAACTAAGTATTTAGAATACCAAAAAGAATTTTATTGTGTAAGTACATTAAGACAATTTTCTTCTGAAATAGAAAACTCATTTGATTGTAAACCAAATGGTTTAAAAGTAGGGTGTAAAGAAGTTTCACATGATGAAATAATACAGATTGCTAAAATTTTAAAACTTGGGTAATAATGAAAATATTTAAAG
>B570J13894_1000033_pt1 | contig 18634 bp, 28 predicted proteins | sample LakMenepilimnion_FD_13894 | JGI IMG/M metagenome (IMG submission 13894) | reverse complement strand
CTACTGATAAGGAAATACAAGACCCTAGCGGAACTATAAATAGAAGTATCAATGCAGTAAGATTTGACCCAACAGAACCATTAAACCTAAATAAATTTGTTGCTAAAACAGCAGAGAGAATCGAATGGGAGAAAGAACTTAAAGAATTAGAAAACCTTAGAGATGAACTAAAAAAAGAAGTTAACCCAAGCAAACAAAGTGGGTGGAGCGGGCTTAAAGAAAAAGCGATTGCGTCATTAGCAAAAGGTAAATCAAAAGAACAAATTGACCAAGCGGAAAAAGACTTTAATTCTAATAAGGACAATGTAAAAACTAATTACGAAAATAAATTAGCAAAGGAAAAACAAAGACTACAAAATACAAATGACAAAATAGCAAAACACCTACTTAGAGAAAAAACATTAATTCAAGGTGAGAAAAATCAAGGTAGTTTATTTAGTGCTTCCAAACCCCAAAAAACAATAACCAAAAAAGCGTTTGATAAGCTATTAAAAACACTTAAAAAAGCATTCCCTAATGTAGATGTATTCTTTGATGAAAAGACGTTAAAATCTAAGTTACTTGAAAACGGAGTAGACTTTACTAAGTTCTTATCTGTATGGCATGGTAGTCCTTATAACTTTGATAAGTTTACTACCGAAAAAATGGGTACAGGCGAAGGCGCACAAGCATTTGGATGGGGATTGTATTTTACGGACTTGGAAAGTATAGCCAAGAACTATGCTGAAAAGTTGGCTAAGTCAAAAATGACAATAATAACCGATGGTAAAGAAATAGATTTAGACAGTGATAAATTTACTAATGCAGAAGAAATAGCTTATGTAACTTTAGAGGTAGATTATACAATAGAAAAAGCAATAAAAAGACTTGAATATAATCAAAGTAAAAGACCTAATGAAGATAATTTAAAAGCTATTGATATATTAAAAAGAACAAAGGTAGAGGGTAATCGTAATCTTTACAAAGTATCTATACATAAAGGTAGAACCCTCGACAAATATAATTGGCTAGAGTGGGATAAGCCTGTAAGTAGAGAGGTATTAGAAAAAATACCGCTGCAAGAAAGAAAAAGAGTTTTGGGTTTTAATGATGAAAAAGTTAATAAAGAAGTAAAAGAATATATAAAGAAAAATGGTTTTAAAAACAAACAAGTTGTATCTATAAATGAAATAGAGGGTTTTTACAAAAAACTTGGATATGAAGGCGATAGACTTGAAAGAATGGTTAATAATAGAAAAAAAAGCGGTAAAAAATATTTTGCATTTGTTTTAGAAGAGTCAGAAGTCACACCATCAGAATCATTTGACACAATAGGTGAAGCTAACGAATATTTGAATGGTTATTTAATATCAAAAAATGAATACTTATTAGTAAGAAATTCAGAAAGCATCTCCGAAATCACAACCAAGATAAAAAATGGCGATGTAAAAGGAGAATTATTAAATGATAAGATAACAGGAGAAGAACTTTATAAAAGGTTGATGAATTTTGATGATTCTTTGGAGGGTCTTACTGATATAGGGTTTCCATCTTCTAAACAAGCGTCCTTATTCCTTTTAGAAAATGGCATTGACGGCATAAAATATCCTGCAGAAAGTATCTCAAGAGGAGCGACATCAGATACAGCAAGAGGATTCAACTATGTAGTATTTGACGAGAACGCAATTACCATTGAAGAGAAAATACAATTCATGCAAACTCCCAACGGAGTGATATACGGTGCTAAATTCCCCGATGGAAGTGTTTATCTTAACCCCGATACAATGAGTGCCGAAGCCCCTTTACATGAAATGTCGCACGTATGGGAAAGCTACCTACCTAAACAATGGAAAGAAGGATTAGAAATATTTAAGGATACAATAGGGTTTAAGAAAGCCCTTAAAGAAATACAAGATAACCCTGCTTACTCCAACAAAACACCCGAAGAACAAGCAAGTGAAGCATTAAACACACTAATAGGTAGAAAAGGAGAGGGTTATTACAATAGTGGGGTTATGCTATCTAAGTTTAAAGCATGGATGGATAAATTCTTTAAAACTTTAGGAGATAAAATAGGTAAAGCATTAGGTATTAAAAACTTACAACTTACACCCGACCAAAAGTTAGATATATTCGTAAATGATATACTAGGAGATTTATTAGGAGGAGAAGAAGTAGTGCAACAAAACGACACACAAGAGAAGGGTGTTAAGTTTAGTGAGGAATACGAAAGTAGCCCTAGTTTTAAAAAATGGAAGGGAGGTAATCGCCTAGTATCTGAAAGTGCAATTCAAGATGTAAAAACAGGAGAACCTATTGTTGCGAAAGTTTATCATGGAACAACTAATGAATTTTATGAGTTTGATAGTTCGGTAAAAGGAAGTATCGAAGGTCATTTAGGGAAAGTGAATTATTTTACAAGCGAATACGATGACGCAAGTGAAAATTATTTATCGCAAGGCTCTGACATAACAAGCAGAGTTGAAAATCTGAAAGATAGGGTATTAAGTGATTTAGAGAATGAGATAGACGATTCATTTGAAGGCGAAGCTAAGGATGAAAAAATTAGAGATATTATATCCGAAAAATATCCCGATTTCGATTCAAGTTCTTTGGATTTTAATATGGAACTATTTGAGGTTGCTGATAGAGTATCATCATCTCTACTTATAGGTGGAGAGGAAAAGGTATTAGATTTATATGTGAAGTTAAATAATCCAATCGTACTAGGCAATGGTTCTACGTGGTTTGATGCTTTAGAAATTGATGAAACTTATTTAGAGGAAGCTACACAAGAAGTTGCGGATGAAAATGATATTTCTATCGAAGAAGCAAAAGAAGATTATGAATATGATATTAGAGATAGGGCTATTGAAAAACAAGGAGAAGGTAATAAATTAGTTGAAGCATTAGAGAAAGCATTAGATGATAATGGATACGATTCTTCATTGGCATCCGAAATACTAGGAGATAATTATTACGAAACAGAGGTTGATTTAGATAGTATAGAAAAAAGATTAAGAAAGGCTGAATTGTACGATAATTATAATGGAGAATTAGCAAGCAGTCAAGTTATTGCAGACCTATTTAAAAATTTAGGATTTGATGGAATTATATTAACAGACGTTTCGGATAGGTTTAAAAATATGGGATTAAACGAAAGTACTTCTCATATCCATGTTTTTGATGAATTTAAAAATCAAATAAAACTTGCTGATGGAACAAACACTACATTTAATCCCGATACAAATGACATAAGATTTATGTCGATAGGTAGTAATGTATCCAAATCAATATCCAAACTATCTGAATTATCATCTAAAATAGATAACGCCCAAACAACAAGTGAAGCTAGAAAAGCTAAAGAGGATTATGATAATGAACTAAAAAAAGATTCAAAACTTAACTTCATAATTACTAACTTTACATCCATAACTGACCAACTTAATAAATTGAAATTAATAACTAAAAAAGGGGATTGTTAAAAAATGAAAAAACCTAAAACACTTTCAAAAGAGATAGTAAACATACTCATGCAAAGAGTAGCTGATGAATATACTGCATTTTATCATTACAAGGGTGCATCTAATTGGTGTACAGGTGTAGGATTTAAGGTTGCATCTTCTTTTTTTGAAAAGGAAAGTAAAGCAGAATTAGAACACGCCCAAATACTAGAAAAGTTTTTAGTGGATTGGAATGTCATTGTGGATTTACCCCCGATAGCAAAACCTAAAGTAGATTATACATCCCTAGTAGAAGTTATTGAAATGTCCTATGACATAGAATTTAAACTATACGGAGAATACGAAAAGGATTCAGTTAAAATACTAGAACTAGGTGATGTATGTGCATTTGATTTATTACAACCACTCCGTAAAGTTCAAACAGAAAGTGTAGCGGAATACTCCGATATGATAAACATATTAGAGGGAGTTGAACCTACGAAATTGAATTTACTTTTATTAGAAGAAGAATTATTCGGATAACAAATGGATTGCGAAATAAAATACAAAGGTAAGGATTATACCTACGACCAATTTGCTACTTTACTACATGAAGGGGAGTTGGAAATCCTTGCACCTAAAATGGACAGCAGGTACTTTGTAATAAGCGAAGAGTATAATCCGTTTGAGGATAAAGGGCAGGTCGAAAACGTGGAAATTAAACCCGATACAGAAGTTTACGAAGGTATTTTTAATCCTAAAAAAACAGGCATAAGTGGACTAGATGATTTACTAGAAGATGATGGGTACAACTATTTTTATAAAGGTGTAAGCGGTGATGTTGTAATGATGTCGCCTGACGAATACTTAAAAAGAGTAAGGGAAGGTTTAGGTACAAAAGATGACGCTAATGTAACACAAGAGAAAAAAGATGCAATAAATAAAGCTATCAATGAAGGTAATAAAATAAATATGCCTTTTTTATCTACTAGAAGCGGAAGATTTGGTCAAGAAGGTAGAAATCGTGCTATTATCGCAAAAGAAAGAGGTGAAAAATTAATCCCTGTATTTATAGAAAAAGATGTATCCTATGATGATAAAATAGCAAAAGGTAAAGAGTATATCGAATCGGCTAGCAAGCAAGGCGCAACTACAAAAGAACAAGTTTTATCTAAGCTAAAAGAAAACGGATTACATAGAGATGGTATTCGTTTTATTGATGATAATTTTGATGATAACGAAGTAGCTAAATTAATCAAAGAACAGCCACTAGAAAAAGCGAAAAAGAATTTAAAAAAAGCATGGAATAAACTAGGTAGTCAAGGAATTGTTTACGACCCAATACAAAACGAAAGAGATTTTATTGATTTTGTAAAAGCGTTATTTGATTTTGTAAAAGTATATGGGAGAGATAAGGCTATTCCCGAAATAGTAAAGTACGCAAAAACAAAATTAGGTATAGGCGATAAGGGTTCAATGAAACCCGAACTAGCAAATTCAATAGAGCAATACGCCCAATCATTATTAGATAAATATAGCGAATTAACCCCAAGTGAAATAGATGCAGTACTAGGGGCGTTTGCTAATAATGTAAGTAAAGAATCCTTCAATAAGAATGTAGATACAATGGTTCGATTTGCAAAGATGAAAGAATCTAAAGCAAATCAATTCAAAGAACTATACGATGAAGCATCTCAAATAAAAACAGCAAGAGAAGAAGAGAAGGTTAAGACTATGGGCGATAAACCTAAGTTTGCTAGTCCGCTTCAAATACTATTATTGGATGTAGGAGATAATCCCAATGGAGAGCTATTACAAAGAATAACCGCTATAACAACCGATAGAAACCAAGAACGTAGTAACGAGGATTTACAAAAGGATGCTACATACGTTGAGGAATCATTAGAAAGATTAAGAAATGTTGCGTTTGACGATGCCTCTATGTTGTTTAATTTCTATAATAGTAGCCCTGATTGGGTATCTAAGTTTTTAACCGAACTAGAGGATAATGTCAAAAAAGGGAAAAGTGGGGAAGGATATATGATTCCACCTGCAAGACTTGTAGGGATATTAAATGTAATGAATAACGATACCTATGAGAGAATCCTTAAAGCAACAGACCCGATAGAAAGAGAAGAATTATTAAAACTTAGAGATAGATTAGATTCGTTCACCAACGATACAATGAGAGGGTACTCATTAGCGTTCAATGCTAGAAGGAGTGATTTAATCCTTGCTGAATTTGCTAGAGGGGGCGTATTGAACGATTACGCAACATCTAGGATATTGACCAAAAAGCAAACAGAACAAGTGTCTAGGATACAAGACGCAATTAAAAATAAAGCAAGTCAAAAGCAATTAAATAATGTTAATATCCCTAGTGCTAATCCAATTACTCCGACTACTTCAAAATCAAAACCTAAAGCATCAAATAAAAAGAAAGTTGACGCTAAATTTGAAGCAGAAATGATAGAAGAATCCAAGAAAGCAAAAAGCACAAGTAGGGAGGAAAGAGCAAAAGATTTAAGAGATAGATTATTTAATGCAATAAATAAATGTAAGTAAACTAAATGGCACTAAAACTAAATTGTCTTATCAAAGACACATCTTTAAAGAATGATATAAAGGAATTTGTAAATGAACTTGTATCCGAAAAAATAGCTGAAAATAAGTCGGCTAATATTAGCGGTTTATATAGCGAAGTAAGGTCGTTGGGAGTTGAAATAGATGCAGAGAGTTTAGCTTCGATATATAATGAGTTATACTATAATGTAAATGATTCAAGGATTAGTAACTCCGATGAATTAATAAAGTTTTCTGAAATAGAATTTGCAAACAATTCAAGACGTATAGGAAATTCACTTAAAGGTGAAGTACCAAAAGATAAAGAAAGTACAACAGGTCGTTTGGATGCAGTAGGTAACGCAGAGAGTACGATTATGAAATTATTTGATGAAAAATATTACCCACAAGGTAGTATTAATGTATCTGTGATGAAGCAAATATCCGATACGTTTAATAAATTAATCAACTCAAAATTAGAAAAAAATAAAAAACAAAGCAAGGGTGTATATGAAGCGATAAACCAATTTTTCCTATTAGAGCAAATACAAAATTACCCTGTTGTAGATGCCGATGGAAATATAACTTCATTTAAAAATATCAAAGATGGATTTAATGAGTTGCAGTCAAGAATAAGATTAGTCGTAGATGAAATTGCAATGCGAGAGGGATTAGATGATACCCAAAAACAAATCCTACAAGAACAATACGACACATATACCCAACGATTGCAAGACGCTACATACGATATAATTTTATCAAGTGGAGAGCAACAAGAATTACTAAGAAACCTATTAAATCAAAACGGATTAATAATAGATGGTAAGGGAGTTAAGAACTTCAATAATAATATTAATTGGGATACCCTAGCAGGAGAGTACGGAGAGCCTAAATTAGTCACAGCTAAAATATTGGAACTTCTAAAAAAGGGAGTTACGGATAAGAACGGAAACCTAGTAAAGTATTCAGAAGAAGATGCACAACGTATTGCAGATTACTTTGAGAATCTTTACACCCAAAAAAGAAATGATGTTATTGCTCAAAAAGCATCCGTAGCAAATAGACCTGCAAGGGATACAATATCTTCTATTATATCCGATTTTATAAAATCCACAGGTAATATCAAAGTATCCCGAAACCAAGACGACCTACTAAAAAGAGTAGTAACGGATTGGGGTGGAGTTATCAATAAAATCAAGAATAAAGAAATATCATTATTAGATTTAGAGGATAACCTAAGAGATTATTTAGATAAAAAATACGGAAGCGAATTAACCGAAGGACAAAAGGATTTACTTGTAAATGAATTAAGGAAATTAGTTTTTGCAAAGTTCAAAGGGAAAGCAGAAAAAGCAAAAGCTATTGATAAATTAATGGCATTGACTGAATTAAATAATGGGATTGCGTACAATGAGCAAACATCAAGTACTATCCTAGATATTTTAGAAGTAAACGAATTACAGCAAGAGGATATAGACTTGATTAGAGAGGGTGTTGAAGTAGCGAAGGGGATTAATCTAACAAATCCATACGCCCCTGTAAATGGCATAGCTATTCAAACCATACAACGTAATTTAAAACAGATAGCAACCAACTCCGTAAAAAGAGGCAGTACACCGCAAAGAGTAGTAAGGGTAATTAATGCTTACCTAAATACTATCATGCAATCCATACTTCAAAACTCATTTAATATTGCTCAAAATATCATTTCGGGATTCCCTAACTCAATGGTAAATAGTTTATTATTATTTAGGGAGTATGGAACTAATGCGATACCTACATTTGTAAATAGTCAAAAGGCTTTTATAAATGGGTTTGTATCCCAAATATTAGGAGGTATAGAATCGGTAACATTACAAGATTCAGTACTAGGGCATGAACTACCTTCGGGAGAGCAATATCGTATTAGACAATGGATAAATTTATTCAAGGAGGGTGGAATAGCAAATGTAGTAGAGGGCGTTGCAACAACCCCTGTTGTAGCGATAAATACAATTAGTCGTATCCTATTAAATTCATTTGATGCAGGGTTTATGCAAAGCAATATCGCTAAGGGCGCATTACTTACAACTTATGAGTTATTAGAGAGGGAGGGGTTATCAAAATCTCAAATAAACGATATAATCCTAGATTACAATAAAGCATTAAAAGATAGCGATTACAAGAAGCAAATAAGTGATGCAGTCAACGAGCAAATAAAGATGATGCAGTCTTTAGGTATAGTCGTAAATGCAGGTGAGAAAATGCTAATGAAAAGAGATGTTGAATTTTCTTTATTAGCAGAAGTGTTAGCGGATAATGGAACTATAAGTGTTTCAAATGTAAAAGAAGTTGTATCGGCAATATACGATAGTGCTACCGCAAGTGCTATGATTCAGTTCGGTAAAAAAAGAATGAAAGCAACGAGCGTATTAAACATAGCTAGTACAGCATCCTATGGATTAGCAGACGCTTCAACATCCGTTCAAAGACAATTATTCCAAAACGCAGAGGATAGTAAATCGAATGGTAATTACACTAAAGCCTCAATAGAATTAATGGCAGGAACAGTCGCTCAATCAACAATAGGCGCATTTGCAAATGGTATGGCTAATTGGTTTGTATTATCCCTTCAATGGACACCCTACGGATTAATAGAAGGTGCAGGATTATACTCATCAGCAAAGCGTTATAGGGATAAGTATGATTTAGAAAGTCAGTCCATTGATGGAATTGATAAAGAGGTGATGAAAAAGGATTTGGAGTTTCAACAAAACCAACTCCATGCAATAACCAAATCAATTATAGGCACTACCGCTATGGCTGTATTTATGATAGCGCAAGCATTTGAAGATGACGATGAAAAATATTGGTACAATGAAATGATGGATACTATGATGAAATCCAAAACGACTAGAAAAGTGCTAAACTATTTTTCTCCAATATGGCTATCAGCATACAAAACACTAGAGTATAGTGGTGTAGATTACTCAAATGAAAGAAGTGGATATAAATACGATAAAGCAAAAGAACTGCAAAACCTCGTATCCCAAGTAACGACACTAGCAAAAGAAAACTCATTATCACGCTCAATGGAATCCTTCTTTAAAACAAAAGAAAAAGATTGGGATGAAAAAGCAACACAAATAGCATTTAGTCCTATCCCATCAGCAGGTATAAACTATGGCGAAAAACTTAATCAATTCACTAGCGCAATGCAAGCTATTAAAGAAGATGATTTCACCCAAGTAAGAGAGAATGAACTAGCTATGAAGAAAATATACCTAGAAAACTACGATAATATTTGGGATGAATTTACAAGAGTAGGTGCTATAAATACATTCAGAAGATTAATCAAAGGAGAAGAATCCCGAATTAAATAAGAATGACAATTACAACCCTATACGATATAGAGGATGTGCTTTACATAAAGCATGATGCCCAATATATCGAGAGAATGGTAACAAGTATAAAGGTAATGCCAAATAACCTCATAGTGTACGAATTATCAGTAGGCAATAATACGTCATGGCATTTTGAGTTTGAAGTTACGCATGAAGTAGATTTAGTCAAAAAACTAAACTATTAAAAATCTTTTAAAAAATATCTAAAATAATTTGCAATGTAAATTATTGTTTTGTACTTTTGTTTCGTAATAAAAACAAACAAAATGTCAAGCGAAAACAACAACAATGTACAAGATGCAGTAATCCTAGAGCAACACGATTACGCTACAAAAGGAGAGGCTCAATTAGTTCAAGTAGAAAAAAGTTTTGCCACGCTATTTGAAAACAGCGATATGAAAAAACATTTAGCTGAATTAAAAAAGAAGTATGGTAAACTAAAGGTAACATCCCTAGATGATAAGGATACATACGAGGAGGTAAAGAAAGCTATTTCGGTAGTACGCCCTTTAAGAACAGGATTAGAAAAGAAGTCTAAAGAACTAAAAGAGGATGCCCAAACCTACATTAAATTAGTAAACTCCCAAGAGAAGTTTATCCAAGCAGAGGTAGCCAAAATAGAAGAACCTTTATGGGTAGAAAGAGAGAAGTACGAAGCTATGCTAAAGGCAGAAGCGGAACGCATTGAGAAAGAAACGCAAGAGCGATACGACAACCGAATGACAGAACTAAAATCCAATGGATTAAAGTTTGATGGTGAAATGTATTCTGTCCGAGAAATATCCATAGATGCAATGTACGTAAAAGGGATAGACGATGAAAAGTATAACTCCCTACTTGAAAAAGTAAAAGTAGCCAACGCTCTTAATATAAAAGAAGAAGAAGAAAGACAAGCAGAAGCAGAACGTCAACGTATAGCGGATGAACTTGAAAAGAAAAAAGTAGAGGATGCAAGACTTGAAAACGAGCGTATCCAAGCGCAACTAAAAGCCCAACAAGACGCTTTGCAAAAACAAATGGATGATTTCAACCGAATGAAAAAAGAGGAAGAAGATAAAATCCAAGCAGAGAAGGATAGAATAGAAAGAGAGAGAAAACAAAAGGAAGCGGATGAAGCCAAAGCCCAATTAGAGAAAGAACAAGAAGCGCAAAGATTAGCAGAGCAACAAAGAATAGACGCAGAGAATAAAATCATAGCCGAAAAAGCAATACACTTCAACGGATTATTAGCTTATAACTTCAATACACAAGGTTGGTCAAGACAAGTAGAAGATGAATCATTTATACTATTTAGAAAGGATGTTCTAGCCGATGACTTTAACGCTAAAGAATACGCAGAGAAAGTTCAAAAAGCACTTACTAACCAAGAACTAAGAATAGAACAAGAAAGACAATCAATGCTTAATGATACCCAAAAGGTAACTGAATATATATCCAAGCTAAAAGAAGTCCAAGTTCCATTACTAGAGAATAGCGAATTAAACACTAGACTAAAACAACTTGTTCAAACAATATCCGATTTTAAATAATAAATAAAAAAAATGACACAAGAAGAGCAAGTAAAACATTTTGAAATAATATCTAGTCAAATGAAAGAAATCCTTTTTAAAAAAGGTAACGACTATGCAAATACAGATAGGCTATCTAACTTCAAATTAGCAGGAGGTATATGTGGTTTAAAAGCAGAGTTAAATTGCTTATCATTAATAGCTACAAAAGTTGCAAGATTGGGTGTTTTGTTAAATTCGGATAAAGCGCCAAATAACGAGAGTATTCAAGATAGTGTATTGGATTTAGCTAATTACTCTATTTTATTATCAATGATTTTAAACGATAACAATGAAACTAAATAAAATATTTGACGAGAACCCTCCTTATTTGAAAGAATTATCAGAAGGAATCCAATTCGTACCAATAATAAAAATAAAAGAACTCCTATGGCAAGATTTCGCTAAATGGGAGGATGTAAACTTTCAATACACAATAACGCTAAGAGGGCATGACGTTATCGTATCAGGAAGCCTAGAGTTGGTATTGTATTACCAAAGTCCTAGTGGAATGGATATGTACCGATTTACAGGGAGTGCAACCTTTGTAGCTGAATCAAATCAAAATTGGTTGCCTATCCTAAATTCAGAATGTATAAAAAATGCAGTCAAAAAGCTAGGTCGAAAATACGCCATGTACACGAATCAAGAAATTAGCGAACTAGAGGAAATGGATAACGCCCCTAAACCCAAGAAAGATAAACCCAAATCCGATAACAAAAAAATAGAGAAAGGTATCAAGGATATTATAAACCAAACACAAACTAAATAAAAACAAAATGTCAAAACCTAAAAACTACATACTATTTATTAAGGATGCCAACTCCCACGATTCAGTATTTGCAGGGATATATACTTGCACTAAAAATGCAATAGATGGTATTAAAGAAGATTACATCCTTATGAGTGACATCCAAGATAAATATTCAATAGCTGAAATACACTCAATGGAACAGAATGTAAAGTATGATTCCAATATTGCAGAAGTGGAATTTACAACATCAAACGAGGATGATAGAAATAAATTGTTTGACCAATAAAATTAACCCATGAAATACAAACACAAACTATCCGAACAGATAGATACCCTAGATAATTTAAAGGCTGAATTTAGTAGGCTACGTTCATCAGATGACGACTTCGCAAGGTCATACGCTAGACATGAATTTGATTTATGGTTAAACCAAAGATACACCCTAGTAGAAAGCAAGGAACGCCCTAAAGTATTTAAAAACTATTTGAATGAATATAATAAATTAAGGGATAAAATGATGTTCCATATAACTCACAATGATTTGTATTCACCCAAAGGATTGCGAAACCTTACAGCCGATGAACTATTAGGGATAATTCAAGAATCAGAAAAATAACTCATGTCTTACAAATGTAATTGTGGCTATAAGTCATACAAGTATCTAGGTCAATGTCCATCATGCAGGGCGTGGAATACTTTAACAGAGTGCGAGGATGTAAAAAAAGTACACAGAATACCCAAAGTATCCGAGAAGAAGAAAAAGGAAATAGAACAAAAAAAGTTGGATAACCCACTAGAAGAATGGTTTATCGAAAGAAGGAAAGAGATGACAGGGGTTTGCCTTAATTGTAATAAATCTAGTCCTAAACATAATGAGAAGTATTGGAAATGGGGATTGGCGCATTTATTACCAAAATCCATTTTCAATTCAATCAAAACAAACAAGGATAATTGGCTAGAGTTGTGCTTAGACTGCCATCAAAAATACGATTCAAATTGGGATACAGCACAAAAAATGGATGTGTTTAAAATAGCAAAAGAAAAATACCTACTATTTGAGGATAAAATAAGCCACGAAGAAATTAGGAGGATACCAAATTGCTTTTTATCGTAATCGGAAATAAAAATTAAATCACAAAAAAAACTACTAATTATTTATTAGTAGTTTTTTTTTTATTTATTCAACTTACAAAAGCATCACCCTTTATATCTAAAGTTAAACCTCCCTTCAAATATTGATATATAACCCAACTTACCAAAGTCTAACTTTAGTTTATTATTTACCCTTAGGAATGTATGTATCTTTGATTTAAGGGTTGTTTCTTGTTCCTCTAGCTTTTTAATTTTATCTCTAACTTTGCTTAGGGATTTTGCTGTTTCAAACATTTCTTCATTGGCTACTATTGGGATTTCGTTCTTTCTAGTCTTGGCTATTTCGGTTAAATAATCTAAATACGCTTGGTCGTCACTAGCATCAGGTTCTAGGGTGTAGAGTAGCTGTTCTAATCGTTCCACTTCCTTCATATTGAAGTTGGATTTAGCTTCCTCGATTTGATTTAGAACAACCCTAGATTTTTGTACGTTCCCATAGAATTTAGCTACTCCCTTAGTGATAGTAGCTTCCATTTGTAAGGCATCCTCGTATGTGAGTTCCATAACTTCTATATCAGCGTTGTCAATTAAATAAACAAGATACCCTTTTTTGTATTCTGATACTAAAAGTTGAGTAGCTAATTGCAGTAGTTCACATGGGTTTGTCTTATTCTCATATTCCTTGTAGGATTGGGAGGTTTTATTTTTTAACTCAACAGCGCACCAACCCAAATTTTCGCAAAAAAAATGGCGGTCAAGCGAGGCTGACAAGTGCTTATATTTTGCATTCGTAGCAAAAGAATTTAAGGCTTCTACATTCCTTACCTTTCGTTTTAATTCTAGGTTACGGAGGGTTGTTTCCTTATCCTTCTCCCAATAGTTGAATATATCCCCAATCAAGTCCTCCGACATATTCCCTAGATACATTCTTAGATTCTTATTCCCTTGCTTGTATAACCCTAGTTTAATATGGTGCAATTTCAATGCACACATATATTTATTCAGTCCTAGAATAGTTCCTATTTCTGACGCTCCCACAGACCTCGCTCTATATCTGTGCCATTCCTCCGAGTGTACCTCGATTTCGTTATTAAAGGATACCATTGTCTTTATTTAGTTTTAGTGATTAGTATTTTAACCCATTACAGCCCTATATACAGCATAACATACAAACATAATCCCTAATAAAATAGTTAAAAGAATGGATATATTTGCAATAGTAGTATTAGATGAATCTATCTCGTTGTAAAAATCTTTGTCGTTGTTCATTTTGTTTTTAGTTTTAAGTGTTAAGTGATTTTTATTTATTTAGTTTTCTGAAAAATATCTATTGATAAAAATAGTATTATAGTACATCAAATCTAGCAAGTATTGTGCCATAAGGGAGTCTTGGAAACGATTAAATTCTTCTATTGTGTAGTTAATTCCTATACCTTGCATATCATCTATTCTTAGGGTTTCTGCTTGACTTAATAGGTCGGTTGTATTACCAATCCTATAATCAATATAATCATCAGGAAGGGTGTTATCTACTTCATCTATGATAGGTTCTCTTATGATACGACTAGGCTTTATTGGATAGTTGAATAGTTCCTCTATCGGTATGAATTTTACTTTTTTGTTTGTCATAATTATTGTATTATTATTTTCATCTTATCAAAATCTACATGGACATATTCGGGCATTACTGAATTTTTAGTAACCCTTAAATTATCCTCTAATTTAAATGTATTATCTGAAATTTCAAAGGAATTTCTAATTAAAGAATCATCCTCATCAAAATATTCATATTCAAATAATACTCCCACTTTTGTAATACAAGGGAGGATTGTCTTAACCCCCCAATCCCTTGTTTCTATTTCTAAATGCCATTCTACCAATGCTGACGTAGTTACTTCTATATCCACATCATCATTAAGACATAGCTGTTTATTAATTGGGGTGTAGGATATGTGGTTATCCTCTATTTTTGTTTTGAAGTTGTACATAGTTTTATGTTTTTTAAATTAATTAATAAATTCTTACCTTACCATTATGGCAATAATCCTCCCACATCATATACATTACATAGTGGCTTGGTATCTTACCTCCTGCTTCTCTATATAGGGGGATTAGTACATCTTTAAATTCTTTGATAGTGTATTGCTTGTTATCTAAAGCGGTGTTTATTTTTTCTTCCATTGTCTTTACCTTATTATTTTGACCATAATACCTTGTCGTTAAACTCCCCTTTCATTAAACTACTTTCGATAACAATATTTCTTACCAATATGTTATACCCTCCCTTTCTTTGTTGGGCTTTCAATACATACATCATTTGGCTTATCGTATCTAAATTTGGAGGTGTAACTACTCCGCTTGAATATCCGCACTTAAACCCTCTATATACATCTTCCTTATCGAACATTGCAAGTGCTGTACCTTCGGGATTAAGTACTAATACTGAATCATCTACTCCAAATTCCATGACTGCACAAGTTTTATTGATAAATTCACTAGGGTTCATAGCCCCTTTACAAGTTGTTGCATTTTTATTGATATGCACAAATCCTACTATTTTATCCATTGTCTTAGGTGTATTTTAAATTGTTATTTACTTTCTGAATCCATTATATTAAGAAATTGACTAGCTGTATGAATCCCACTAAGTACAAAATCAAATGATTTTACTACTTCCCTATTGGAATGATACCAATTACTTACTTTGTCTATTTGGGTACGATTAGCGCAAAATACACGATATTCCCTACCATCTATAAATGTTATTACTATTATTCTTGTTTCCATTGTGTTTATTTTTTAAAGTGGTCTTTAACTATTTTAAAAAGGGCTGTTACATTTCGCTCCGTTGCTATTGTCCTCCCATTACTATTCATTGCCGATACAGATACTATACATTGAATACCATTTTTATATCCCATATTGTATATTAGCTTATATCCCTTTTGTTCTATTTTATTTGCTGTTGTCATTGTCTTATGTTTTATTAGTCTAAAATATCAATTAAATCCTCCAATGTAGCATCTGAATATATAGAGTAATGATTACCATTACTATCTAAGAATACTATTGTACTATCAACTATAACAAGTTCTGTATAATCGAATAAATTTACCTTTATAGCATTCCCTTCGATATGCTTTGATTTAATAGGGCTATTCTTTATTCTATCCCTTAATTCACCAAATACTCGCATTTCTAAATCGTTGTATTGTTTTTTAAAGTTTTCCATTGTCTTAATTTTTTATTTGTTTATGTAATTTTATGTTATGATAATTTTTAGTGTACTGCCATTCTTGGCTATATACTTCCATTGAGTATTGTGTATCAATAAATACGTCCTTTACTCCGCTTGTTACTGCTGTTGCAACCATTTCTCTAAATTCTTCTAAGCTAATAGGATTATTAAAGGCTTCATAGTCATTCTTGCATAAGCATTTAATATAGGCTTTATCCTTATCCCATGAAATATTAAACTCATGGTTTGTTGTTTTGAATGGTAAATCGCTGTATGATTTCATAGTTTTTTTATTTTATTAGGTAATATGATGAGGGTTTTCTAATATCACTAAGGTTGATTATGTATTCTACTCTTTTTATATTAACATCCACTTCCATTTTCTTTGGTAGTTCTTGGAATATCATTCTATGCTCATTGTGTTCTAAGTAGGCATTAATCCCTATTAATTTATCCTTAGAATATACTGCATTTTTTATTTTTGGTTGCTTCCTTGTCATTGTCTTAATTGTTTAGAGTGAATTAATTAGTTTGAGAAGTATTTATTCATAAATTCAATTTCCTTGTCCATATCCTCTTCTATTTCTTCTTCTGTTGCTATTCCTGCTTCTATTCTATTGGATAGGTTATACTTTTCTGTATTTATATCCTCCGCTAAAATAAGGGAGTTAAAATAGTCGTATTCAGTCTTTGTAATATCCCAAAAACTATTTTGATTCGGGAAGTGTAATTCATAGCATACTACTTTTTCATTACACTTCTTTTCATACTCTCCTTGTTCCTTGTAACTACTCATTCTGTTATACTTAATTCTATTGAATTGGATTCTATTTTTTGTTGATTCTTCGACATAAGCCCCTTTTATTCTTTGGAGGTTTAACCATTGTTTTCTACTCATTACTCCCTCTTCGTATCGGATTAATTTATTGAGCGTTGCTTCTGCTTTGTGTTGTTGGATATTGTTCGCCATTGTATTAAATGTTTTAATTGATTATTTTGATTAAATTATTATGAATTAATTAGATTATAAATTTCATCTACTGATTCTATTACCCAATTAGTACAAACCATTGCGCCTCTACTTACTATTTTTGTGCCTACTATATTAAGTTCTTTTATAGCACAAGGGATTGCTTCTATAATAGATTCAGTACCTATTAATATAATTTCATTGTTTGTATTGTGTAATCTGATTACGTTTTTTTGTTTTTTCATAAAATTACATTTGAGGGTTAAGAATAAAGTTAGCACTTATAAGGAAAGCAAATTTTTCATAGTCATTTCCAAATAAAAATTCCTTTGGGTATATTGGGTAAATGTGTTTATAAAATACATCTTCCTTTATATCTGAATAATCGAATTTTTTTATTGTCATTGTCTTAATTGTTTAGAGTGAATTAATTAGTTTTAGTTTCTCGCATAGTTCCGCAAATGTTCCGCTAAATAGCACATTGTAATCCTCCCTTATCTCTAAAAGGGTACTCTCTCTTTCTTGGTATGCTGTTCCTTGTCCTATATAAGCATCAGCGTAAATATAGCACCCTGCTTTTGGTTCGTCTATAAATAAGACTACTTGACCTTCTTTTTTTAATTTAGGGCTTCCGCCTCTTATTCCTGTTGTTTTTACTTGAATGTTTGCCATTGTATTAAGTGTTTTAATTAATTATTTTGATTAAATTATTTTTTATTAGGGTGTATTATGCTTCTGTTTTATTTTCATTGTACCATTTGATGAATGAGATACAAGCGTTGTAGGTCACTTCTATTTTAGTACCTCCATTGTTACAACTAAAATAAATCGGTTTTGTTTTTAGCGGTGTTTCTCTTTGCCCTAAATCCTCGTTTGTTATTTCCGCTAAAAGATAACAGATAGTTACAACAAAACCCATACTTTCTATTCTTTCAATTACTTTCATTAACCAATTCCAATCCTTATCATATTTAGCGTATTGACACATATTATCCAATACTATTTATCTATACTCCCATCGGTATAAAAAAATGGTTGGTCTGAATACGAATAAACATCGGGAGATATAAGTCTTGGCTTTATACCCATGAATGTTAAAATTAATTTGTTGTTTTCTATTGTGTTTTTCATTTGTCTTTAGTTTATTAATTATTTATAAAAAAATCTTCTTCTTTGCCATTTAGTACATTTTCATAAATTGTACCTTCTACTCCATGTAATCCAATATAGTTTTTACCTCCTGCGTATTGAATAAGAAACTGCCCTTTACTATCTTTTATTACTTGGTAGCTAGTATTACTCCAAAATACCTTTTTACCCTCGTTTACTGCTTGTATTATTTCTTGCTTGTTCATTTTGTTTTTGAATTTATTGATTAAAAATTAAGTATTGGAATGCTTTTACCTATTTCAGTTCCTTTGAATGGTTTATATCTTGGTATATCAATCCCCTTTTTAGAGAATGTAACATAGTTGTATAGTCTTAATTTAGCTTCATATCTTGTATCTATGTAAATAGTCCATTTATACTCAATACCTAAAGGATTATAAGGCTTAAACATCATATTATTAAAGTATCTTATCTCTTTAGTTTCTTTGTGGATAGCGAAGTATTTAAAAGGTTTTTGCATTGTCTTGAATTTATTTATTTAAAAATATTATTGTAA
>B570J13894_1000026_pt1 | contig 20055 bp, 15 predicted proteins | sample LakMenepilimnion_FD_13894 | JGI IMG/M metagenome (IMG submission 13894) | reverse complement strand
TGGCAGGAAATCAAAGTCTGTGCCATCTGCAATCTGCTGCATACGCACTTTGCGTGCAGCAATGAGTTCTAAGCGACGTGGATTGAGTGTGCGGTGCAGCAGTGCAATGAGATCGAGTGCTTGCGGGGTCAGAATCTCTTGCGAACGAGGAACAGATGTTCCAATAACCTCAACGCCTGACATTAATTAAGATCGACCCACGTTGTCTTAAGAGCGCTGTATGCATCTAGTGCGTGCAAAGACTTATCGCGACCGTTGCCAGATGCACCAAAGCCACCAAATGGTGTGATGACATCGAGCATGTCGAAGGTATTTACCCAGACAGTTCCTGCGCGAAGTTTGCGAGCAAACTTATGTGCTCGTGCCACATTACTTGTCCAGACTGATGCCGCAAGACCGTACTCAGTTCCGTTAGCTAACTGCAATGCTTCTGCTTCATCCTTTGCATCGATTGCAACTAGAACAGGTCCGAAGATTTCTTCCTGTGCAAGACGTGAGCCAGGTTTGACGTTATCAATCAACGTTGGCTTAATCAGCAGATCTTTACCTGTGGTTTTCTCTCCACCAAAAACAAGCTTTTCACCATCTTGGCCAATCAAGTCCAAGTAAGCATTCACACGATCACGCTGTAGTTCAGAGACAAGACCTGCCATTTGAGTTGTGGGATCAAATTGATTTCCAACAACAAAGCTCTCTAAGAACTTATGTAGGTGTGCAAATAACTCTTCTTTTACGCCTTTTTCAACGATGATACGTGAGCCCGCATTACATGTTTGTCCTGCGTTGTAATAAATAGCCCAGGCAATAGTTGAAGCAGCAGCTTCTAGGTCTGTGCAATCATTTAAGACAACTTGTGGGCTCTTGCCACCTAGCTCAAGTGAAACCTGCTTCATATTTGATTCAGCGGCGTATTGCATCATTTTGCGCCCTGTTGGGCCACTGCCGGTGAATGCAATCTTTGCCACATCCATATGACGTGCAAGTGCCTGTCCAGCCTCTGCGCCAAGACCTGGAACAACGTTAAATACTCCAGCAGGCAATCCTGCAGCAATTGCTAGCTCTGCCATTTTAAGTGCGCTCAAAGATGAGTTTTCGGCTGGCTTAACAACAATGGTATTACCCATCGCTAAAGCTGGGCCTAATTTCCAACTAGTGATCATCATTGGATAGTTCCAAGGAACAACTGCGCCGATAACACCCAAGGGTTCGCGTGTGATCATTGCTAGGGCGTTGCGTGGTGCTGGTGCAATTTCATCGTAAGTCTTATCAATTGTTTCTGCATACCACTGGATTACACGTGCAGAGTTGGGTGCATCCACACTTAATGCATCGCCAATAGGACGTCCTGTGTCTATTGCCTCAAGTAGCGCTAACTCTTCTCTGTTCTCATTTAAGAGTTGAGCCCAACGCAACATAATCGCTTTCTTATCGCGCGGATTCATCTCACTCCAGATACCGGAGTCAAAAGCTTTTTTAGCAGAAGCAACTGCCCGGTTAATGTCTTCACTATCACCTGACGCCACATTACAAATTAAGTGACCATCACTAGGTGAATAGTTTTCAAAAGTTTTTCCAGATGCAGCATCAACGTATTTTCCATCAATAAAGATCTGTGATTGGGGCTTTAGATCAAGTGCGCGCTTTTGCCAAGTTTGAGTATCAGACATGGGGATGATGTTATCGGCAAGAAGTGAACAGAGTATGTATAAGGCTGTTGCACATAGTGCAACACAGGCTTAGTTTTTAATGGTTCGGTAGGTAGAAAGAGAAGGATCGGTGGCATAGGCGATTCGCACACCCGCCGCCTTAGTTGTTGCCAGACCATCAAGAATTACTGATGTGAGAACTTCACCTGGTGCCACCACGGCAACACCTGGGGGATAAGGGGCAATTAAGTCAGCCGAGATTCTGCCCACGCAATCCTTCGCAGCAACCATCTCGGTATTTGCAAAATAAGCATCTCGCATTGAGATCGCAACGGTTGGGACAACTGACCAGCTCAGTGAGGTTGCTGTTGGACGCGGGGTAGTTTGTAGTGAGGTGAGAATTGGAGTGAGGACATCAGCTAAATGCTCAAACTCTTCAATTGAATCAGCCAGAGTTGCAATGAAGACAACTGTGTCACTATCGGCCATCTCAACGCGAATGTTCTGAGCTTGTAATTTCTTCTCTATCTCAACCCCAGATGCACCTAGTTGATTAGCGCGCAGCACAATCTTGGCTGGATCAAAGCGGCCGGGTGCAAAATCACTTTCATTCAAGAAAATTGGTAGATCAAAGTTGGATTGAACTTTGGCTTTGAAATCTTCAACGTTTTTAACTAGCTGGGTAATCAATTCATCCCCGCGATTTTGAAGCAGAGCACGACAACCATCAATAGATGCCAGGGGAGCACCGGCAGGTGAAGTGGTGTGAGTTGTTTCAAAGCTTTGTTCAATGCGATCTAGGTTAAGAAGTTTTCCTTGTGCTAGTAGAAGTGATGATGCGCTGTAACCAGGAAGAGCTTTGTGCACACTAGTAATAAGTGCATCTGCGCCCATCTGCAAGCAGTGCTGGGGGGTTAGAGGTGAGAAACCAAAGTGACCGCCCCATGCTGCATCGACAATGACAGGAATTGAATGGGCATGTGCACTTGCAACTAACGCTGGCAGATCTGACAAAGTGCCTAAGTAGCCTGGCTCAGTAAGAAGTAGCGCAATTGGTTTTTGATTTAACACTTTTTCAAATTCAGCAACTGAAATACCTGTTGGTACACCCGTTGCTTCATCAATTTGTGGTGATAACCAGATGGGTTCTAGACCAGCTAATACAAGTGCGCTAAGAATTGAGCGGTGCGCGGTGCGCGAGAGTGCAACTTTGTCTCCAGGTTTTCCCAGAGCCAAGATCATTGCTTGATTGGCATGTGTTGAACCACCAGTTGAAAAGCGAGCAAAGTCAGCGCTCCATAAGGTGGCAGCGAGAGCTTCAGCTTTCTTTAATGTCTGGTTGGTTAATTTGATCTCATCTAAACCACCATATAAAGGAGTATCACCATCAACGACTACCCCTAAGCCGGCATCTAGGCGGGACGCTCTCTGCTTGTGACCCGGGACGGTGAAAGGTGTCCGCTTGGTTTCAAAGTAAGAAAGGTAGGCATCTAGAAGTGGTGCCGAATCTCTCAGTGAACTCATAGCGCCAAGGGTAACTTCTGGGCGCTCTGATCGGAAATGAGGCTTTAGACTTCTCCCATGAGCACACTGACTAACCTGACTCAAGAACGTCGTTTGGTTACCGCTATTCCGGGACCAAAATCCACTGAGGCGCTTAAGCGCCGCACGGAAGCGACGTCAGGCGGATTGGGTATGGCAATTCCAGTTGTAATCGAACGTGCAAGTGATGCAATCTTGCTCGATATCGATGGCAACCAGATTATTGATTTAGGTTCAGGAATCGGTGTTACAAACGTTGGAAATGCCGCACAGCGCGTTGTTGATCGCGTAATTGAACAAGTACAGGCATTTACACATACATGTTTCACTGTTGCTCCATACATGAACTACATCGAAGTATGCGAAAAGCTCAATGCAATGACTCCAGGTTCACATAAGAAGAAGTCATTACTTGTTAACTCAGGTGCTGAAGCAGTTGAGAACGCTGTGAAAATTGCACGTCACTACACCAAGCGCTCAGCAATTGTTGTTTTTGAACATAGTTATCACGGTCGTACAAATCTGACTATGGCGTTAACTGCAAAGAACATGCCATACAAGGAGGGCTTTGGTCCTTTTGCTCCTGAGGTTTATCGCGTGCCAATGCCTTACTCATTCCATTGGGTGGGAGATCAGGCAACTATTTCGCAAGATGCCATTGACATGGTCACACATAAAATTGATAAAGAAATCGGAGCACATAACGTTGCTGCTATTTTGATTGAGCCAATTCAAGGTGAAGGTGGATTCATCGTTCCACCTAAGGGATTCCTTCCAGCTCTAGCAAAGTATTCAAAAGATAATGGAATCGTCTTTATTGCCGATGAAGTTCAGACTGGCTTTGCCCGCACCGGACATATGTTTGCAGTTGAAGAAGAAGGCGTTGTGCCAGATATGCTCGTAACAGCTAAGGGAATCGCTGGTGGTCTTCCACTTGCTGCTGTAACAGGTCGCGCAGAAGTTATGGATTCAGTTCATGCTTCAGGTTTGGGTGGAACATATGGCGGAAATCCAATTGCATGTGCTGCTGCCCTTGGCGCAATGGAAACAATGGAAGAAGAAAACCTTGTTGCTCGCGCTCGCCACATCGGAGAGATTTTAGGTTCAGCACTACGCGAGCTTGCTAAGAAGTATCCAGTTATCGGTGAAGTCCGAGGACGCGGTGCTATGCAGGCAATTGAATTAGTAGAGCCAGGAACTAAGAATCCCAACACTGCTGCAATGAACGCAGTTGTTAAGTACTGCCAGAGCCAAGGTGTCTTGGTTCTAACAGCTGGTACTTACTCAAATGTTGTGCGCTTCTTGCCACCGCTTGTGATTACAGATGAGCTTCTCAAGGATGCATTAAGCGTTCTTGATGATGCTTTTGCTTCGCTTTAATTCTCTAGCTTGTAGCCAAGACCGCGGATGGTCTGAATCAANACNGGATTAGCNGGATCTGCTTCAATCTTTGAACGCAATCGCTTGATGTGGACATCCAGGGTCTTTGTGTCGCCAAAGTAATCTCCGCCCCACACACGGTCAATGAGCTGCGAACGTGTTAGAACACGGCCCGCATTTCTCATTAAAAACTCTAATAATTCAAACTCTTTGAGTGGAAGGCCAACAAGTGAGCCGTTGATTGTTGCTTGATGGCGAGCGGTGTCTAATTTAATTGGTCCAACTGAGACAACATCTAGATCGCCATGCTCTTCACTATCTGGAATCCCACGGCGAAGCACTGCCTTAATACGAGCAATCAATTCACGGGATGAATAAGGCTTAGTCACATAATCATCTGCACCAAGTTCAAGGCCAACAACCTTGTCTATCTCTGCATCTTTTGCAGTGAGCATAATGATTGGAACTTGTGAAGTCATTCGAATGGAACGACAGACATCAATTCCAGAAACTTCTGGAATCATCAAATCAAGCAAAATAAGATCAGCGCCCGATGCTGCGAATTTATCTAACGCTTCACGACCATTTTGGGCTACTTCCACTTCATAGCCCTCTTTGCTCAATAAGAATTCGAGCGCTTCAAAAAACGATGCTTCATCTTCTACGATCAGAATCTTTGTCATTGGATGCTCTCTGGATTAGGGGTGTAGATGGGTAAACGAAGTGAAAAAGTGCTTCCAATGCCTTGAACGCTCCATACCTTTACCTCGCCACCGTGCTTTGAAGCAACATGCTTGACAATGGAAAGGCCGAGTCCTGTGCCGCCAGTTTGGCGTGATCTGGCAGGGTCCACGCGATAGAAACGTTCGAATATTCGATCAACATCACTTTCTGGAATTCCAATTCCCTGATCAGTTATTGAAATATCCACAATGCCTTGATCAATAGTTGTATTGACTGAAACCTTGGTGCCTTCAGGGGAGTAGTTTATTGCATTCTCCACAAGGTTTTGAATAGCCATAACTAACTGCTCACGATCACCTAGGACAAGTGCTTCCTCAGCTTCGGTGTGCGAAACCATGATTTGGCGATTATCTGCAGAAATCTGACTTTGATCAATAGCCGAATTAATCAGATCTTCGATTTCAAGTTCAACTGCTACTTGTAATGGATCTGAATCTTGCAAACGAGAAAGGTTAATGATTTCTTGAACTAGATCAGTTAAGCGCTTTGATTCTGTTTGCATTCGGGTTGCAAATTTAGTCACCGCCACAGGATCATCTTTAGCACCTAAAACCGCCTCTGATAAAAGTAAAAGTGCACCAATTGGAGTTTTTAACTCATGTGAAATATTGGCAACAAAATCACGGCGTACTTCGTGTACTCTTTCTGCTTCACTCTCATCACTAACAAGAATGAGAACTAGATCATCTTCACTTAGGGGTATAACTGTCACAGTTAATTCATGAATACCTTCACCAATTGGTCCGCGTGGAATATCAATCTTGCCAACCTGCTTTTTATTAGTTCTACGCACCACCCGGATCGTTGCAATTAACTCTGGACTTTGTACCTTGCTATCTTTGAGAATTCCTAGTTGTTCTGTTCCAGGAGTGGAAAAGATTGCTATTTCCCCAGGGGCTGCAATAAAGGCTTCGCCTTCAAGGTTGAGCAGGGTATGAACGAGCATCTCTGGCAGTTCGCGCGCTGAATCGGCGGGGGATTCACCACGACGAAACTTCATGACGCCAACTCTAGCGTGGGGTGCTGGTGTGGATTTGCTCGTTTACCTGCCGTTCACCTAACTGAGGCTTTCTATTCATCCTGCTCGCATACGTTCACCGCATGGCACTTATCCGCTCAGTTTTCCAAGATGAACTCGATGGCGTATCCCAATCTCTGGTGGATCTCACCGAGATGGTTTCGCTATCAATTGCAAAAGCAACCGAAGCTGTCCTTAAAGCAGATTTAGCTTTGGCTGAAGAAGTTATCGCTACCGATGATCAGATTGATAATTTCCAACATGATTTAGATGCACGCATCATCGACATCATTGCGCGCCAACAACCAGTTGCATCAGATCTTCGCGCACTTGTTACAGCTCTGCGCATGAGCGCTGACTTAGAGCGCATGGGGGATATGTCTCACCACGTGGCAAAGATTGCACGCTTGCGCCACCCAGATGGTGCTGTTCCCTCTGAACTGCTGACAATGTTTCAAGCTATGGGTAATGCAGCGCAAAAGATCACCAATAAAACCGGTTTGGTTATTGCAACTCGAAATACCGAGATGGCACTTGAAGTTGAACGCGATGATGATGAGATGGACAAGTTGCACAGACAATTGATTTCTGCACTTGTTGACCCCAATTGGAAACATGGAGTTGAGCCAGCAATTGACTTAACCTTGCTTGGTCGTTACTACGAGCGCTATGCAGACCATGCCGTTTCAGTCTCACGTCGTGTTTATTTCCTTGTTACGGGAAAGTACGCCTAGTAATTTCCTTGCTTCACCAGCCGTTCAGGCCTACTGCCTGGGACCATCGCAGCGCTACTTGTGATTGTTTTATTCTTTGATATAGGTGAAGATAATGGCCACTTAGTAGAGAGCTACTCAACCCAAGCACAGATTGGAAACTAATGTCATCGATTGCAGAGATTGCCGCAGCCTATGAAAAGGCAACGAATGAGTTTTTAATTATTGCCACCAATGTTCCTGAATCAAAGTTAGATGTGTGTGTGGGGGAGGATTGGAGTTCTCGCCAAGTTATTCACCACTGCGCTGATAGTGAGGCACAGTCTTTTGCACGCCTTAAGCGTTTAGTTGCAGAACCTGGATCTGCTATTCAAGGCTATGACGAGGGTGCTTGGGGTAAGAATCCAACTCTTGGATATACCGTTTTGCCAGTTCAGACATCGATAGAAGTCTTTAAAGCAGTACGTGCTGGCTCCTTAGAAATTATCAAGCGTCTTGAACCAGAGCAGTTAAAGAACTTTTGCATTCACTCAGAGCGCGGAGAGTTCTCACTTGAGCAGTGGCTCAAGGTCTACACCCGCCATGCAATTGAGCATGCAGATCAGATAACTAAGAACTTAGCTCTCTAGGGTTACCCCTAGGAAATCCCCCGCTTATCTCACCCCTAAAGGGGTGATTTTCTCTTGTCAATCACTCTGCCTGGCATCACCCTTGTCCTATGAGCCCGCTAAACATCACCTCCTCTGGGGTGAGCCTTCCGCGCTCGCAACCACCTGCTCTCTCAGCAAACTTCCTATCGCGTAAGCACCTCTTTGATCTCTTTGAAAGCAAAGCTCCTGGTGCAACGTTAGTAATCGCCCCTGCCGGGTTTGGAAAAACAACTTTGGTTGCAGAGTGGGTGAAAGAAAATGAACGTCCAACTTTTTGGTACACCGTGGATTCCACCGACAGCATTCAAGATTTTCAAGCACATGTTATTGCAGCAATTACTGTGCACTTTCCTAATTTCTTGGCAAACGTTGATCAGCTAGAACATTATGAACCAAGTGAGGCGATTCAATTATTAGCGGCTGCAGTTGGCCAACTATCTGGTGAGTATAACTTTGTTATCGATGGGGGCCGTGAAGAAAATCCAGAGATTTCAACTTATGGGCAGCTCATTGCTGACACTGTGCCTGATAACGTGCACTTGGTCATCATCCGCAGAAATTCACCGATGACATCTCTGGCTAGATATGCAGCCTTAGGAAATTTGAGTGTAATAACTAGTGCAGACTTAAAGTTTTCTGAAGATGAAGTGAAATCGATTGCAAGTATCAATGGCGTAGATTTGAGTGAGAACGGCAATGCAAAAGAGTTAGCGATGTGTGAAGGTTGGCCATCGGCTATCCAGCTAATGTGTCGCAATATCTCAAAAAGTAAATCCCACACAACTTTTTCTTCAGCAGTTGCAGCCAACGTAAATCCCCTTGGTATTTTGGCACTTGAAAGCTATAACACCTTTTCTCAGGAAACCCGTGAAAAACTGCACAAACTCTCGATTATTGAAGAGTTTGATCTAGAGATTGCCTCAGTGATCTTGGGTAAAGAGTTTTCTGAAGAGCTCCTAAATAGATTGGCAATTGACGGTCTATTTGTGAGTGCATCAACCACTATAAATCGCACCTACAGATTCAATCCGATTATTTATGAGGCTTTGACTCAAATACCTCATGAGGATGTAGAGCAGATGAAAGGCGTGCAGAAAAAGCTTGCCGAGCTCTTTCTCATCCGTGGGGGCTTCTCAAAGGCATTGCACTTTGCTTATGAATCAGGGGATGAAGAGCTTTTTACGAACATTTTTAGATCCAGCATTCGAAAAATGGCAGCAGTTGGGCGTGGTGACCTATTAATCAAGTGGGCACATTTTGCCGGTGATGACTCTGCTCAGGGTGAAGTAATAAAAAAAATCTATTCGAGTAGTTGGCCACCTGGTTAGTTCTGATTTTAAGAATGCCGAAGCCCTAGCCTCAGAGCTTGAATATATTGCCGGGCTCTCACCGGAAGGAAAATTCCTATTTCGCTTGATCTCCATGGTCAAAGCAAATATCTATTTTGCTCGAGGTGATTTTGAGAGAGCTACGCAATCTTTAGACATTGCTCTATCTACCCTAGAAACTGATGATTTGTTAGATACTTCAGACTTACTTGCACTCTTGCGATTGCGAGCCCGCCAGGCATTTCTCTATGATGATTTCACTACTTTGGCGCAGACGTATTCACAAGCTAAATCATTGCCAGGTGATGGCGACCCTCAACTAAATTCTTATCAACTTAGCTGCATACAATCTATGGTTTTGTATTCAGAGGGTCGCTACTTCCAAGCTGCAGAAATCTCACAAATTGCAATCTTGCAGGCAAAAGATGCTGGTTATGTTGGGATCAATGGACCACTAGATGCGATGTTGGTTCTAGCACGGGCGCAGTTAGAAGCATCTGATCTAGATACATGTATTCAAACGCTTAATGAGTTGATGGATGAGGGGTCAAGCTGGGAAATATGGCCTTGGTTTCTCATGGCCCAGGGAACAATTACTCGCATTCACATTAGCCAAGGAGCTATCTCTACTGGATCTGATGCAATTGCTAAGCAGCGCGCCTTCTTGCAGACCCTTCACACACCAAACCAACTTAGTTGGATGATTGATATGAGCGAAGTGTTTTTGCGTTTGGCAACAAAAGATTGGCCACGGGCAGATGAGCTTGTTAAGCGTATGCCTAAAATTGAATTAGTGCGCCAAATTGAAGGAAATATTCAATTCGCCAAAGACCCAAAGAAGCTTCCCTCACTTATCGATGCCTTACCGGAGAAAACTGTTCGCGAAAAGATTAATAAGTATTTATCAGAGGTGAGTATCAATTTAGATCATGAAAACATTGCACTTAAATCACTCAATAAAGCCTTAGATCTAGGTGCTGAAAACGGTTATCACGAGTATTTCATCCGACAAGGTGGGATGTATTCACTCATTGTTAAAGCAGCGGCGGCAAAACCAACTATCTATATGGAAGGACTAGTTCAAGCTATGACAGAGCGACTTCGCACCATCAATACTGATTCTGGAGAGTTAGAAGAAAAACTCACTCAGCGTGAACTTGAAATCCTTAAGCATTTAACTACGGGTAATCCAATATCAGCCATTGCTAAGACTCTCCATATTTCACAAAACACAATGAAGACACATCTGCGAAATACGTATCGAAAGCTAGAGGCTGATGGCCGTCATAGCGCCGTTGAAAAGGCCAAAAAACTTCTACTCATTTAGCTTCGCGCACTAGGCTGGCACATATGAAATCCCTGGGTCCAGCGTTTAATCGCATGTGGGGCGCCAGTCTTGCCTCGAATTTGGCCGATGGGGTTCTAATTGCCGCCGCTCCACTTCTTGCAGTCACACTTACTAAGAACCCAGTCCTGATCTCAGCAATTAGTGCGTTGGTCATGCTGCCATGGCTCCTATTTGCCATTCCTATTGGCGCCATTGTTGATCGCGTAGATCGAAGATTCCTATTGGCCGGAGCTAATGCATCGAGATTTGTCATTGCAGCACTCATAGCGCTCTCGATTGCAACGGATACGATCACAATTTACATATTGCTTTTAGCAACTTTTCTCATTGGAATATGTGAGGTAACAGCAGATATAACTTCGCAGTCGCTCATTCCACAGATTCTGGATAAGAGTGAGTATGAAAAAGGTAATTCCAGATTTCAAATCTCAGAAACTGTAGTTCAAGGATTTGTCGGAACTCCACTGAGCGGCTTTCTCTATGCTGTGGCTATTTATCTACCCTTTGTCATCAACAGCGTGGGATTTTTAGTTGCAGCAGCCTTGGCTGCATCTATTCCAGTTAAGTTCTTGCAAGACATACGCATTGAAGAAAGTGCTGAGAAGAAACCAGATTTTGTAGAGGATATGAGATTTGGAATTCATTACCTTTATAACAACAAGCCATTACTCAGACTCGTTGTCACAACTGCAAGTATTGGTGTCTGTTATTCCATGTCCACATCCACCATCATTTTATTTATCTTAAATGAGTTAAATCTCAAGCCTGCACTCTTCGGACTGGCTTTAACAATTCAAGGATCCGGAGCAATTATTGGAGCGCTATTGGCTCCCAAGCTCTCTACCAAATTTGGTCGCAGCAGAGTGATGGCAATTTGTATTTTTCTGAGTTCTCTTCTCATCCTTCTACAAGGTTTATCGCCCAATATCTATGTCTATATTGCTCTAGCTTTCATTGCCTCCTTCACAATAACCAACTGGAATGTTCTTCTCATGGCCACCTATCAAAACGTTATTCCGGGCCATCTCTTTGGACGCATACATGGAACCAGGCGCACATTGGTCTGGGGATTAATGCCCTTTGGATCTTTACTAGGAGGATTTATCGCTAATGGGGGATTGCGCCTTCCTTTGTTAATTGGCGGCGCAATTGCAACAGTGATTGCACTTCTTTCTTTCAGATTTCTCCTACATGTTGGTGAGAGCGCAGCAAAAGAGGCTCTAGAAAATGAGTAAAAAGCTCGGTGCTTCTTATTGGAAACTATGGACTGCCACCGCTATTTCTAATCTTGGCGATGGAGTTTCCATGGTTGCCTATCCATGGCTGGCATCAGCTGTTACGCGCTCACCTATTTTGATTGCTGCTGCAGGTTTTGCATCACGTTTGCCATGGTTGGTATTCACATTACATGCTGGAGTGTTAACTGATCGCTTTGATCGCAGAAAGCTCATTGTGGCAATGGATTTTATGCGAGGTTTATTAACCGTATTTGTGGGAGCAGTTGTTTATTTCAATAGAGATTCATTTCCTGCCCTAGATGAATTAACCACTATTACCAATTTGCAGACTAATTGGCCGATCTATTTCACCTTACTCATTACCGCCTTCCTCTTTGGGTTGGCTGAGGTTTTGCGCGATAACAGTGCTCAGACATTGATGCCATCGGTGGTGGAAAAAGAGAACCTGGAAACTGCCAATGGCCGTATGTGGTCAGCAGAATCATTGACCAATAGCTTTATTGGGCCACCTTTAGGTTCACTTCTTATTGGTATTGCAATCTTTATTCCGTTTTTCTTTGATGCCGTTTCCTTCTTTTTTGCAGTGGCACTTATTGCCTCATTAAAGGGAACTTTTAAGCCCGTAGCAGATGAAAAGGGCCGAGAGAAGATTAATTTCAAAGCAGAGATTAAAGAGGGATATGCCTGGCTGTGGGCGCATCCATTGCTTCGCCCTATGGCAATTATCTTGGGAACGATGAATGGTCTGGCAACGATGGTTGGTGCAACATATATCTTGTTTGCACAAGAAGTATTGCAGACTTCTGTTTTCACTTTTGCAGTTTTAGGAACTGCCGGTGCAGTGGGCGGAACTATTGGGGGATTACTTGCACCTAAAGTCTCTGCAAAGTTAGGTAGTGGTCGATCCCTTGCCATGGTCCTTGCTGCAGCGCCCATTGGTTCATTAATCATCGCTTTAACAACAACCTGGCAAGTGGTGTGGGTTGTTGTGCTTTTTGAAACCTTCTTTGCAATTTTGTGGAACACCATCACTGTTTCACTTCGCCAAAGCATTATTCCTACGCATTTATTAGGCCGTGTTAATAGTGTCTATCGATTCTTTGCTTGGGGATCTATTCCCATTGGAATGTTTCTTGGGGGAGGCTTAGTGAGTGCATTAACTCTTGTGCTCTCTCGCGAAAACGCTTTGCGCGCCCCCTACTTATTTGGCGTAGTTCTGGGTCTGCTCTTGTGGGCCTTGGCAGCCCCACGGTTGACTACCGCCAAAATCGAGGCGGCTCGAAACGTAGGGTAAAAATCACCCCCTGGCCAGATCCCTAGACCTCTTTTATTACGAACATCGTTACAAATCCCACGCTCAGGCATGGCTTTGCCCTGTTGCGTTAATACGCTCAATTCGGGCAGACTCTGACCACCAAAAGCGCCTATGGGGCAGGTCGACTCTCCACAGACGCTTTTCTTTATCCCTCAAGGAGGATCTATGAAGTTCACACGTAGCGCAAAGTTTGCGCTTGCAGCTGCAGCATCAGTGGCGTTGGCAGTTTCACTGCTTACACCAGCACAAGCTGCAACTCGTTCAACAGTTATCTTGCATGAAACTAACCCAATTACAGGTTTGAACTGCAGCCTTTCAGCTACAAACTCAACAACTTGTTCTGCGGTTTCATACCTACAAGGTGCTGGCTTTAACTATTACAACGACAAGAAAGTACTTGTAAAGAACACTGTTTTTGGTTCATACAAGATCGTAAAGAACTCAGCAACAGATTTCCGCACATCATGGACTGTTAACCCAGGCCGTGTGTGGTCAGATGGAACTCCAATTACTGGAGAAGATCTTCTTCTCTCACACGTCTTGAGCAGCGATGCTTATTCAAAGGCGGCAGGTTTGGGAGATCCAACAGATAAGAAGACTCCTCCAGCATTCAATGGTCTTGGATACTCAGGCGTATACGGCACCAACATTGTTGGAGAGCCAGTTCTTTCTGCAGACAAGATGACTGTCACTCTTCAGTTCAAGAAGAAGATTGCTAACTGGGATCTTTACGGTCCAGGACCAGCCGCAGTCCACGCACTTGTGTTGATGGCTGAAGGCAAGGACAAGCTTGGAACTGTTGCTGAGAATGAAGCAGCACGCGATCGCTTCGTTAAGGCATTCAAGGACAAGGACACAGCACTACTTAAGAAGATGGGTGATATCTGGTCTAAGGATTACACCATCACAACTGTTAACGACAAGACAAACCCTCTACTTCTAGTAGGTAACGGTGGATTCCAGATTGATAGCGCAGTTGCAAAGACATCTGTAACACTTAAGAAGAACCCTAAGTACAACTCAGGACCAGCTTTGAGCGGTTCAGTAGATACAGTTGTATTCAAGTTCATCGGTGATGGAACAGCTGCTGCACAGGCACTTGCTAACGGAGAGCTAGATATTTACTCAGGTCAGGCAACTGCTGACGGTGTAGCAAAGCTCAAGGCAATCAAGAACGTAAACGTAGTTGGTAAGGACGAAGTTGCTTACGAGCACTGGGATCTTCACTACGACACAGTCCCAGATGAGGCTCCATACACAGGTTTGTTCTCTGTGAAGGATGGCGCTAAGTCAAAGGCTCTACGTCAGGCGTTCTTGATGGCACTACCACGCGAGGAAATAATGGAGAAGTTGATTGCACCTATCAACGGTGTGTCAAAGCCAATTCAGTCAACATGGCTTGCTCCAGGTTCAGCTGCATACGACAAGCTCGTCGCTGCTAACGGTTCTTCCTTCTACACACGCGGAACTCAAGAATCTCGTAACAAGACTGCACTTGCATTGGTTCAGAAGTACTATCCAAATGCGTTGAAGAGCCCACTCAAGGTTCGCGTTCTTGTTCCAGGTAACAACCCACGCCGTGCTTCTCAATTTGCACTTGCAAAGGCAAACATGGCAAAGGTTGGTTTTGATCTAGTTGGTGACGTTCGTACTGACTGGCCATCAAAGCTTGGTAACTCAGATTACGATGCTTACTTCTTCGCATGGGTTGCATCATCTGTAACTCAGCGTCAGTCAGCTGAAATCTTTGACACTAATGGTGGAAACAACATCCTTGGTTACAGCAACAAGGCTGTCGATGCAATCATCGCAACACTTGATGCTCCAATGTCAGAGTCACTTCTACTAGCTAAGTACATTCAGATCGAGCGTCTAACTAACGCTGATGCAATCACAATTGGTGTGTTCATTCACCCAGGCGTTGTTGCTAATCAACAAGGATCTAAAGAATGTAAAGCCAGGCCCACTATCTCCAACAATGGTTTGGAACTACTGGGAGTGGACATACTAAGGATTAAACTCCTTAGTTAGCTTTACCTATTTACGTCCATTGGGCGCTCGGAGATCACTCTCCGAGCGTCCTTTGGCTGTATAGTCAGGCAATAATTTGATGGTTAGTTACTTTTGAGGGGAATACACGAACTATGGTGGCCTTTGTTCTAAGACGGCTCGGCGTCCTAGGTGTCATTCTCTTTGGCTCAAGTTTTATTTTGTATAACATTGCCGCAATTTCAGGTGATCCAACGGCCGATCTGCGACTTAGCACCGATCCAAACCGTGATTTTCTTATCGCCGCGCTAACTCGCGAACTTCAACTAGATGTTCCACCGCCACTGCGATATTTCATATGGCTCAAAGGTGTTTTGGGTGTTTTTGTTGGAAATCCTAATTTTGGTATGGGTAGAGATGGATCAGCAGTTGTTGACTCTCTAGCTCTAGCTATCCCAGTTACTTTGCGACTTGTAGCAGCAGCCACATTACTTGCCGCGGTGCTTGGAATCATGATTGGCATCGTTACAGCCCTTCGCCAGTACAGTCGCTTTGACTACTCAATGACATTTATCGCTTTCCTTCTTTTCTCTCTTCCAGTTTTTTGGGTTGCAGTTCTCTTGAAGGAGTACCTAGCAATCTCATTTAATAATTTCTTACGAGAACCTCAGATTCCCCTTGGTTGGATTATTGGTATAGGACTTGTCAGCGGATTATTTTGGGCCTCGATTGTCGGTAGATCTCGCAAAACCTTTTGGGTTACATACGCATCAGCCTTTGCTATTTCAAGCAGTTTGGTTGCAATCTTTGGAGCAACAGGATGGTTGCTCAACCCTTCACTTGGACCAATAGTAATTTTGGCACTTTCAATTGGAATTGCATTTGGTGTTACACAACTTTCAGTGGGTCTGATTAATAAGGCTGCGCTGCGAGCTTCGCTCACTATGGCCGGACTCTCAGTTGTTGCTTTTTATCCAGCTAACTGGGTTTTCGATAACTATCCAGGTGCACTCGGCATCTTCCTGATGGTGTGTGTATTAATTACAACAGCGGTCTTTGTTGGCCTGGCGTTTTCTAAAGTTGATCGAGCTCCAATTGTTCGAACTTCAATCATTACTGCAGTTCTATCAGCTAGCTTGGTGCTAGTAGATAAGTTTATGCAGACCTGGAAGCCATACATGGAAACAGATGCCATTAACTATCGTCCTGTTCCAACTGTGGGACAGCGAAATGACTTGCTAGATACTACTGATTACTGGATTTCAAGCTTAGATGTTGTTACGCACCTATTTTTGCCAACGCTTGCACTTACTCTGATTGGCTTTGCTGGCTACATCAGATTTGCTCGTGGAACGCTGCTAGAAGTGCTTAATCAGGATTACATCCGCACTGCCCGTGCTAAGGGCCTAACAGAGCGCACTGTGATTATGCGCCATGCTTTCCGCAACACAATGATTCCTATGGCAACGATCTTGGTGGCTGACTTTGCCGGCGTAATTGGCGGAGCATTTATTACTGAGAGCGTATTTGCCTGGTCTGGAATGGGAACCCTTGCCCTGCAAGGAATTCGCGGTCAAGATCTCAACCTACTGATGGGCGTTTTCTTCATTACGGCAACTATGGCAGTTCTAGCTAACTTCGTTGCAGATTTGTTGTACTCAGCCTTAGATCCACGTATTCGAGTAGGAAGTGGTGCGTAATGATGGCGCGTAAATCAAAGGCCAGCGTTGAGTCAACTGAAGTTCTTTCTGGTGAAAATGCAATTCAAAATAAAGAGATTGAAGGCTTAAGCCAAGGACAAATTGTTCGCAAGCGCTTTTTCCGCCACCGTGCCGCAGTTATCTCTCTCTTTACCATTATTACAATTGTCGTGATGGCATTTACTGCCTTGGACTTTAGATTATTTGGTATCTGGCGCGTTCCTGGTTGGTGGAAGTGGACTCCTGAGGATCTGCCAGAGCTCCGCTTTGGAGATTGTCCAAATGACACTGTTGGTTGCCCAACAATGTCACTGCTTCCAAAGTTTTTAGGTGGACAGGGAATTGGACTCGGAACACACCCATTTGGTCAAGATGACATTGGACGCGATTTCTTTCTTTGCACTCGTCATGAAGGGCACACAACGCTCACTCTCGGTAATGTTTATTATCGGTGGCATGGCTGCAACCCTTGGAATTATTGTTGGATCAATCTCTGGTTTCTACCGCGGCCGCATCGATGCGATTTTGATGCGCTTTGTGGACTTCATGATCACAATCCCAGTAATCATCATCGGCTCTGTTATCGGCTACCGTTTTGGAAACCTGGGAGCAACATTCCTTGCTTTCTTACTTGGTTTATTTGCTTGGACCGGTCTTTCACGTCTGGTGCGCGGAGAGTTTCTTTCACTGCGTGAGCGAGAGTTTGTTGATGCCGCCCGTGTTGCAGGAGCGACAAATAAGCGCATTATCTTTAAGCACATTTTGCCTAATGCAATCGGCGTCATTATCGTTTCTGTGACACTATTGCTATCAGGTGCAATTTTGCTTGAAACTGCCCTGAGTTATATTGGTTTTGGTGTGGTTCCACCAGATGTTTCATTGGGACTTCTCATTAGCCAGTATCAGGACTCTTTCACAACACGTCCATGGCTGTTCTGGTATCCAGGTCTATTCATCATCTCTATCGCCTTAAGTATTAACTTTATTGGCGATGGTTTGCGCGATGCCTTTGATCCACGTCAGCGCCGTCGTATCTCTAAAAAAGAGCGCCAGGATTCAGCAACAGCTAGAAAGTTGGCACAGGCCAATGATTAATTTCCTAGAAAAAGGAAGCTGCTGCGCCGATAAGAATCAGAGCCGCGAAGATATACAGAGCGGTGTTATCGCTAATGACTTCAAACTCAATAGCTCCAGTACCAGTGAACTTCTTTCTTCGAACGTTGGCCATGTAGGCACAAACACCCGAGTCACTTTGAAGCGAGTCACCCACACGTCTAGGACTGTCGGCTCCGGGAAGAAGGTCAGTCTTGTTCATTCTTCTACTGTGTCGACCACTCGGAGCTGGAGCAGCCCAGGCGTAGTAAGTCCGATCCTTAATCTGGATGGACATGCTGTACTTGGTCTCGATCTCCTCAACCAGATCCCACGTAGCGGTGATCTCTTTGGTTGGGTTAACAATCTTGATACCTTCATCAAAGAGCAGAACATAGGGCTTGAGGAAGAGCAGATAAGAACCGAATGCACCTGCGCCACAGATACCAATCGTTACCAGGATATCTCCGCCGTAGAAGAAGCTTTGAATTATAAATCCGAGAAAGAAAACGATGAGAACCCAGCCGCTAGCAATGGCGCTACCGGGTCTGAACTTTTCGACGTTAGTCATTGCGCAAGTTTCTCACAGATGGGGTCAACCAAATGAGTAAGCCAGTCTTAGAGATCAAGGATTTTAATGTTGATTTCTGGGTAGATGGAGTTTGGTACCCAGCTGTTATCGGTATGAATCTCTCACTTGAGCCAGGAAAAGTTACTGCCATTGTGGGTGAATCAGGTTCTGGTAAATCAACGACAGCCCTTGGTTTGATGTCACTTCTGGCTTCAAATGCCCGTATGACTGGATCTGTAAAAGTTAAAGATCAAGAGATGCTCAATGCCAAAGCAGTGACTCTTCGCAGATTCCGCGGCAAGGAAGTTGCCTACATTTTCCAAGAGCCAATGACTGCTCTGAACCCTATCTACACCATTGGTTTCCAGATCATGGAAACACTTCGCAATCACTTTGATATGGGTCCAAAAGAGGCTCATGCTCGCGCCGTTGAATTAATCACCATGGTGGATATTCCAGATCCAGAGAAATCAATTGATAAATATCCTCACCAACTCTCTGGTGGTCAGCGCCAACGCGCAATGATCGCTCAAGCACTTGCTTGTGATCCAGGCTTACTTGTTGCTGATGAGCCAACAACGGCGCTGGATGTAACAGTTCAAGCTGAAATCCTTGATTTAATGCGTGGCCTTAAAGACAAGCTCAACTCTGCCATTCTTCTGATCACTCACGACATGGGTGTTGTCGCCGATATGGCAGATCACATCCTTGTTATGAAGGATGGAATCACTGTTGAATCAGGAACTGCTGAGCAGATCTTTAATAAGCCAACCCATCCTTACACTCAGCAACTTCTGGGAGCAGTTCCAAAGCTTGGCTCTACAAAAAAGCGTGAACTTCCTTATAAGGAGAGCGCTAAACCAGCACCGGTTTTGAAGTTAGAAAATGTCACCATTGAATACCCAAAGCGTGGTCGCATCCCAGCATTTGTGGCCGTTAAGAACTTTAGCCTTGAGATCTATCCAGGTGAGATTGTCGGCCTTGTTGGTGAATCAGGTTCAGGAAAGACAACTGTGGGCCGCGCATCCATTGGTTTGCTTCCTATTAAGGAAGGCTCACTAGAAATTGTTGGCAAAGACATTAGCCATGCAACTCAAAAGGAGCTTTTCGCAATTCGCCGCCATACTGGAATTGTTTTCCAAGATCCTGCCTCTTCACTTAACCCACGTTTGCCTATCGGTGAATCAATTGGCGAGCCAATTTTCTTAGCGGGATTAGCAAAGGGTGCTGATTTAGCGCACAAGGTTGAAGAGCTACTTGATCAGGTAGAACTGCCACGCAGCTATCGCAACCGTTACCCCCACGAGCTCTCAGGTGGTCAACGCCAGCGCGTTGGTATTGCCCGTGCTCTAGCTCTGACTCCAGATCTACTCATTGCAGATGAGCCAACATCAGCACTCGATGTTTCTGTGCAAGCAAGATTCCTTGACCTGCTGCAGGAACTGCAGGGCAAGTTGAACTTTGCTTGTTTGTTCATCAGCCATGACTTAGCTGTCGTTGACATCTTGTCCCACCGCATTGCCGTGATGCAAGATGGATTGCTAGTTGAAGTTGGCGATCGTGATCAGATTTTGAAGAACCCTAAAAATGATTACACCCGCCGCTTGATTTCAGCTGTGCCAGTTCCAGATCCAAAGGAACAACGCATTCGTCGTGAGGCTCGTTTAGCTGCTAAGAAGTAGATCCTTATGGATCTAGAGCTTCTGGTTTATTCACTCGACCTAGTCTCCACCTTTGCTTTTGCATTAGTAGGTGCTCGAGTGGCTGCCAATAAAGGCCTG
>B570J13894_1000024_pt1 | contig 21009 bp, 21 predicted proteins | sample LakMenepilimnion_FD_13894 | JGI IMG/M metagenome (IMG submission 13894) | reverse complement strand
CCTACAATATTAAGTTGATTGCCGTTCACTTCAAATAACAAACCATTTAAATAATATCGAATATCTTGTTGTGCCATTGCAAACTCAACTTGCTTTAATAAACGTTTGAGTTGAATTTGAGAAATTGTAATTACCACAGCTTCACTTGAGGCTTTTGTCATTACTGGATAATCTTTTGCGGGTAATGTTTGAATAGCAAAACGACTCTTATTAGCCTTCACTGCAACACGGCTATCTTTAATTGCAATATCAATTACACAGTCATCAGGTAATGATCTTGTGATGTCAAAAAATTTTCTTGCAGATATGGTAGTAGCAATCTCTTCTTTTAAGTCCGCTTTAAAACTTAAAGATACTTGCATCTCCAAATCAGTAGCAGTGAGTTGCACCTGACCATCCTTACCTTGAATTAAAATATTCGAAAGAATTGGAAGTGCGTGTTTACGTTCCACAATACTTGCAACATTAGCGAGAGGTTTAAGTAATGCATCTCGATTAATTTTTATATTCATATCGTTCTTCTTTATTTAATGTTTTTTAATATATAAATCTAATAATAGTAATAATAGTGAGGTTTTCTATGGATAACCTTATAAACCTTAATATAAACATATGGTTATCTTGTGAATAACTATGCATTTCTATTGTAATTACCTGTGGATGAATTGTGGATAAAAAACACATATTTTTTAAAAATACGACTTACCCACAACTCGTCCACAGCCATTCCACAGGGTTTAATTAGCCCTTGAGTACTTGTTTAAGTATTCCTAAGTCTTGTGCAATCGATTGATTGCTTAAGCGTAATTGCTCAATTTCCTCACATGCATGCATAACGGTTGTGTGGTGTCGACCCCCATAAGCCTCACCAATTTCAGGAAAGCTTAAATTAGTTAGCTCTCTTGTTAATGCCATAGCAAGCTGTCTTGGTTTTGAATAATTGCGCGAACGTTTTTTACTTAACATGTCAGATATTTTAATTTTAAAATACTCGGCCACTGTTTTTTGGATGTTCTCAACACTCACTTGACGTCCGCGTACTGCAATTAAATCTTTCAATGCATCTTTGGCTAAATGAATATCAATCGCTGACTTTGTAAAATTAGACATCGCTAATATTCTATTTAATGCGCCTTCTAATTCCCGCACGTTAGAGCGAATTTGTTTTGCAATAAAGAATGCAACCTCTTCAGAAATTTTCATTTTATTTTCTTCTGCTTTTTTTAGCAGAATGGCAACGCGCATTTCAAGTTCAGGCGGTTCAATTGCCACTGTAAGTCCCCAGCTAAATCGGGTTCTCAAGCGCTCATCGACACCTTCAATTTCTTTTGGATAGCTGTCGCATGTAATAATAATTTGTTTTTTATTTTCAATCAGTGCATTGAATGCATAAAAGAATTCTTCTTGCGTGCGATTTTTTTTCGAAAAAAACTGAATATCATCAATCAATAGCAAATCTAATGAATGATAATTTTTTTTGAAAGCATCGAAAGCTTTATTTTCATAAGCTTTAACTACATCGGATACGTAGCGCTCGGCGTGAAGATATTTAATTTTTGCGTCAGGCTGGATATGTTTTAAATGATTACCAATCGCTTGAATTAAGTGCGTCTTACCTAAGCCCACGCCGCCATATATAAAAAGCGGGTTATATGCTTTGCCTGGATTTTCAGCTACTTGCATTGCTGCAGCGCAAGCTAATTGATTGGCTTTACCTGTCACAAAGCTTTCAAATGTAAATTGAGGATTCAGACCAGATGCTTTGACTTCTTTGAGCGTGCCACCCGCACTTTTTTTGGTTGTTTCATGAGGGGGTGCATCGGCTACATTGTTTTGGGGAGATATGGCTAAAGCTTTTGATAAAACTGCCTCTTTTTTAGGCAATATAGATTCTTTAATAGCGCGTATAGCGAATTCTACTTTAGTGACCTGGGGTAGCAGTTCTTTAGCTAGTAATTCAATTTTTTGTGCAAAGCGATCTTTTACCCACTGTTGCACAAACTTATTGGGGGCTAATATTTTAATTTTATCTTGGTCGTGTTCGAACCTAAGTGGCTTAATCCAGGTATTAAATTGCTGAGCGGAGAGCTCTTTTTTAAAGCGTTCGAGACAGTGAGTCCAAAAATTTTCCATTAACGGCAAAATCCAATATATATAGTATTAAAATTACAATTTCTTCTTGATTTAGCATTTTAGAGAACCGGATTGGTGTAAAAATGCTTTTTAGGAATGATTGCTTTACGGAAGTCATCTTAACTGAACCGTCAAAGTTATCCACAGGCGTTTTAAGACTTCTTAAACAAATAATCGTTGACACAGGGCGGTATGTACGGTAAATTGCGCGATCCTTATCGAATTATAGCTGGAGAAACACAATGAAACGTACCTATCAACCATCCAAAGTAAAACGTGCTCGCACGCATGGTTTTTTAGTACGCATGAAGACTCGTGCAGGACGCGCTGTAATATCAGCCCGCCGTGCTAAAGGCCGTGCTCGTATCGGTCTATAGAGACCCATCTGGCAAATTCTTCATAATTTGCAAACTAAATTAACCAAACTTACAAAAACGGATGAATTTTCATCCGTTTTTAATTTCCGTAAGCGACTTTCCTCTCAGCACCTCAGTTTTCACTATCAACCTAATGCTCTGTCTTTATTTCGTTTGGGTATGGTCGTGGGCAAAAAAACACAGAAATTAGCTGTGAAACGCAATTATATGAGACGCGTCTTGCGTGAATTAATGCGAAAAAAACAAGAACAACTCTTAAATTTTGATATAGTGATACGCATTCAAAAATCGTTTTATCGAAACGATTTTGTTGAGATTGAAACAGAAGTTGACCAGATGATTGCAAGATTAAAAAAGTGAAATCAATCGCAATTTTGTTTGTCAGATGTTATCAATTATTATTAAGCCCTTTTTTTGGTCAGCAATGTCGTTTTACACCTACATGTTCGCAATACACTATTGATGCGATAGATAAAAAAGGTGTCATAAAAGGTATTTTTTTATCAATGAAACGAATAGGTAAATGTCATCCATGGTGCAAGGGTGGTCATGATCCTGTTATTTAATTTTGGAATTTTATAATTTATGGATACGAAGCGTTTAATACTTTTTGTTGTATTTTCTTTTTCAATTCTTTTGCTGTGGGATTCATGGCAACGCAAACATACTCCAGTCGCTGAAGTTGCAACTCAACAAGATGCGAGTGTTCCGTCATCACAAAAATTAAATTCGATTGACACTAAAACCAACGCACCCGATTCTAATTTCAAATTAGAAACAGGTTCGCGTATCAAAGTGGCTACTGATTTATACCAGATTGAAATTGATACGATCGGCGGCGATATTCGTCGTTTACTTTTAAATAATCATTTGGCTGATAATGCGCAAGATAAATTTGTGTTATTAGATGACTCACAAAAGCCATTATTTTATGTGGCACAAACTGGACTTATTGGTAATGATTTACCAACACACAAATCAATATTCACATCTGAAAAAACAAATTATGTTTTAGAAAATGGACAAAATCATTTAGATGTAAAATTGAATTTTAAGAATCAAGATGTTGAAGTTTCAAAAATTATTTCTTTTGATCGCGGTAGCTATCAAATAGCAGTGCGCTATGAAATTATGAATCATGGTAAATCAGCGATTACGCCATCAGCTTATTACCAGCTTGTGCATGATGATGGCTCTGCTCAAGAAAGTAAAATTACACCTACCTTTATTGGCGGCGCTTACTATAACGAAGCTGATAAGTTTAAAAAAATTAATTTTAAAGATATGAAAAAACATGACCTATCTTTGATTTCGCTCGATGGCTGGATTGGTGTTGTGCAACATTATTTTGCGAGCGCATGGATTTTGCCTGGCAACCAAAAGCGTGAATTTTATACAAAAGAAGTTGCGCAAAACATTTATTCATCAGGTGTGTTGACTCAGCTTCCAACTATTCAATCTGGCGAGAAAAAAGAATTTTCAACTAAACTTTATTCGGGACCGCAAATTCAAGAGGAGCTTGAAAAAGCAGCACCAGGACTAAGTTATACAGTGGATTATGGTTGGTTAACTTTTATTGCTTCACCATTGTTTATGGTGCTTCATTGGATTCATAAATTAGTGAATAATTGGGGCGGTGCAATTATTCTTTTGACTGTCTTAATTAAGATTCTCTTTTATCCGCTCTCAGCTGCAAGTTATAAATCAATGGCTCAATTACGTGAATTAAGTCCGCGCTTGCAAAGCATGAAAGAAAAATTTGGAGATGACAAAGCTAAATTTCAGCAAGCTATGTTAGAGCTTTATCGCACAGAAAAAATTAATCCGATGGGTGGTTGTTTACCTATTCTTATTCAGATCCCTGTTTTCATTTCCCTCTATTGGGTGTTGATGGGTGCTGTTGAATTAAGACACGCACCTTTCATGTTATGGATTACCGATCTTTCTGTAAAAGATCCTTACTATGTATTGCCTATTATTATGGGCATCAGCATGATCATTCAGACAAAACTTAATCCAGCACCTACGGATCCGATGCAAGCAAAATTGATGATGATCATGCCGGTGGTATTTAGTGTATTTTTCTTTTTCTTTCCCGCAGGCTTAGTACTCTATTGGGTGATTAATAACGTATTGTCTATTCTTCAACAATGGATGATCAATCGATCCATTCATGCAGCCGCATTAGCTAAGAAAGGCAATGCAGCTCGCAAATAATTTAGATACCATTGCCGCCATTGCAACACCTTCGGGTGCTGGCGGCATTGGGGTCGTGAGAATATCAGGCCCAAAAGCGAGCGATGTTGCGAAACATCTTTTGGGTGTTTGTCCTGAAAATCGTTTAGCGTCTTACCTATCTTTTTTAGATGTGAATGGTCAAGTGATTGATCGTGGCATCGCACTTTTTTTTAAATCCCCCCATTCATATACTGGTGAAGATATTTTAGAGCTTCAAGGCCATGGCGGTATTGCTGTGATGCAGCTTTTATTGGCGCGATGCATAGAATGTGGTGCGAGACTGGCAATGCCTGGAGAATTTACCGAGCGCGCTTATCTTAATGACAAAATTGATTTGGCTCAGGCGGAAGCTGTTGCAGATTTAATCAATGCTTCAACCTCTGAGGCTGCAAAAAGCGCTATGCTTTCCTTAAATGGTTATTTTTCGAATAAAATCAATGACTTACTTAAAGAACTCATCGATTTACGTATGTATATTGAAGCTTGTCTAGATTTTCCCGAGGAAGAAATTGATTTTATTACGACTGGCAAAGTTAAAGAAAAGCTTTTAAGTCTAAAGTTACGTATGGATGAAGTAATTTTATCTGCCAAACAAGGCCACTTATTGCGCGAAGGTTTGACCGTTGTATTGGTAGGTCAGCCCAATGTGGGTAAGTCGAGTTTACTCAATCAATTGTCAGGCAATGACCAGGCGATCGTGACTTCTATTCCAGGCACAACTCGTGACCCTATTAAAAGCGAAATTCAAATCGATGGCATCCCGATTCATGTGATTGATACCGCCGGATTAAGAGATACCCATGATGAAATTGAAAAAATGGGCATCGAAAAAACATGGATTTCGATAGAAAAGGCCAATATCGCATTATTTTTAGTGGATGCTGGCAAGGGTATTACCGATTACGAGAAAATCATTCTAAATCGCATTCCAAAAGACGTTTTTAAGGTGTGGGTTCACAATAAAATTGATTTGTTATCCAAAAAAGCCTCATCTGAAATGATTGACGGCGAGCATCATCTTTTTATTTCAGCAAAAAATGGAGAAGGTTTGGCTCAGCTTAAAACGACTTTATTAAAAATGGCCGGTGTTGAATTTAGTAAGGACGGAAATCAAGGTGTTTTTATGGCGAGACAAAGGCATTTAGATGCACTTAATACTGTCTCAAAACATTTAAATGAATCGGTGAATCAGCTTCAGTCCCCTGAATTGGTCGCCGAAGAGTTAAGACAAGCACAAACTTCATTAGCTTCCATTACTGGCGAATTTACTCCAGACGACCTTCTGGGTGAGATTTTCAGTCGCTTTTGTATTGGAAAGTAATTCTTGGTTCCACGTGGAACACTTTTTTCTTCTTTTTTAAGCAAATGTTTCACGTGAAACAATGGTTTTCATAGTGATTCACCCCAGAATAAAGTAAAATTACACCTTTTCTAACTGACGTAAAACCATGGAATTTCCGCATAATTTTGATGTCATTGTGGTGGGTGGAGGGCATGCTGGTACAGAGGCAGCCTTAGCTTCCGCTCGCATGGGGCAAAAGACTTTGCTTTTAACCCATAACATTGAAACCTTAGGTCAAATGTCTTGTAATCCATCTATTGGTGGGATTGGCAAAGGGCATTTGGTTAAAGAGATTGATGCCTTAGGTGGTGCCATGGGCATTGCGACGGATGAAGCTGGTATTCAGTTTCGTATTTTAAATAGTAGTAAAGGTCCTGCAGTAAGAGCCACTCGCGCTCAAGCAGACCGTATTTTATATAAAGCCGCAATTCGACATCGTCTTGAAAATCAACCCAATCTTTGGCTTTTCCAACAAGCAGTCGACGACATTCTTTTGGACAAGGATCGTGTAGCTGGTGTTGTTACGCAAATTGGCATTCAATTTAAATCTAAAACCGTTGTTTTAACCGCTGGTACATTTTTAGGCGGACTTGTTCATGTGGGCTTGAAAAATTATCAGGCAGGTCGCGCAGGCGATCCACCTTCCATTTCTTTGGCCCATCGTTTAAGAGAAATTGGATTGCCTGTAGGCCGACTCAAAACCGGAACACCGCCAAGAATTGATGGGCGCACCATTAATTANGCTGTGATGCAAGAGCAGCCTGGCGATAGTCCGACCCCTTATTTTTCTTTTTATGGCAAAAAAACAACACACCCAAAACAAGTGTCTTGTTGGATTACACATACGAATGAATCTACGCATGACATTATTCGAAGCGGTTTAGATCGATCCCCTATGTATACCGGGGTAATCGAAGGTGTGGGCCCACGATATTGCCCATCCGTTGAAGACAAGATTCATCGATTTGCAGACAAAGATTCTCACCAGATTTTTTTAGAGCCGGAAGGTTTAGATACAAATGAAGTTTATCCAAATGGTATCTCAACTAGTCTTCCATTTGATATCCAGTACAAATTAGTCCGTTCAATCAATGGGTTAGAGAATGCACACATCTTAAGACCCGGTTATGCGATTGAATATGATTATTTCGATCCACGTAATTTGAAATCCAGCTTGGAAACGAAATCCGTTCAAGGACTATTCTTTGCAGGACAAATTAATGGCACGACGGGTTACGAAGAGGCTGCGGCTCAAGGATTATTAGCAGGAACAAATGCCGCTTTAATGACACAAGATAAAGAATCTTGGTGCCCTAAGCGCGATGAGGCATATTTGGGTGTTTTAGTAGACGACCTTATTACTCGCGGGGTTTCTGAGCCATACAGAATGTTTACAAGCAGAGCTGAATACCGCTTGATGTTAAGAGAAGATAACGCCGATTTAAGATTGACAGAAATAGGCCGCAATTTAGGGCTGGTCGACGACGAGCGATGGAATATGTTTCATCAAAAAAAAGAGACTATCCAATCAGAAGAAGCACGATTAAAAAAATTCTTTGTAAGGCCACAAGATATTTCAATTGAAAAACAACAAGCCATTATTGGGAAAGTGATTGATCACGAATATAACTTATTTGATTTATTAAGACGCCCCGAAGTGAGTTTTGAGGGCGTAAAAGAACTCATGCAAGAAGATGCAGGTTTGATTGACCCTGCTGTCAGAGAGCAAGTAGAAATTTCAGCGAAATATAAAGGTTACATTGTGAGACAGCAAGAAGAGGTGGATCGAAGTCGAGATCAATTAGATATTCCATTACCTATCGATCTTGATTACAAAGAAGTACATGGATTGAGTGTTGAAGCGCAACAAAAATTAAATTTGCATAAGCCGGAAAATTTAGGACAAGCATCACGAATCTCTGGTATTACCCCAGCAACTATTTCATTACTTTTAGTGTTTGTTAAGCGTAAAAATAAACCTAAAAAAATAATAACGAAGCGTCCAGAAAAAGTGGCATGAATGAGGTAATAAAAAAAGACCGCGATCTGTTGATCGAGGGGTCGCGTCATATGGGCTTAAATTTATCTGATCAAATGAATGATCAGCTGATGGCGTATTTAAACTTAGTTGAAAAATGGAATCGTGTGTACAACCTAACTGCGATTCGCGACCGTGATGAAATGATTAAACTGCATTTTCTCGATAGCTTATCTATTTTAAATTATGTCAATGTAAAAAATTTGTTGGATGTCGGAAGTGGTGCAGGATTCCCAGGCGTTGTATTGGCAATTGTAAAGCCTGAAATGAAAGTAACTGTGATGGATTCGGTTAATAAAAAAACGACATTCATGCAACAGGTGAAAAGTGAATTATCACTTACCAATTTAAATGTAGTGAATGGTCGCGTTGAGGAATATCAGCCGACAATACTTTTTGATGCGGTGACGTCAAGAGCGTTTTCAAATTTAAAAAATATGATCTCACTTACACAACATACATTGCAAAAAAATGGTATGTGGTTGGCGATGAAATCAAAAGATGTCAAAGAAGAATTGGAAGCATTCGAAAAGAATCAATACACAATGGTTCCGCTTGAAGTGCCCTTTATTAATGCTGAACGATATTTAGTTCAATTGAAGAAAGAAGTTTTTTAGTTATGCGTATATTAGCGGTGACGAATCAAAAAGGCGGCGTAGGTAAAACCACTACATCGGTAAATTTAGCCGCAAGCTTAGCTGCGAAAAATAAATCTGTGCTTCTCATTGATCTTGATCCACAAGGCAATGCAACGACAGGCTCAGGTATAGATAAATCGAGTATTAAAACATCAATTTATGATGTCTTGATTCAAAGTAAATCATTTAAAGATATTGTGATTCATTGCGAACGCGGTGGTTTTGATTTGGCTCCGTCAAATCGAAATCTTGCAGGTGCTGAAGTTGAACTTGTCAATGAAAGTAAACGCGAAACACGACTAAAAGAAGCGTTGCAACATTTAAAAAAAGATTACGACTATGTATTATTAGATTGTCCACCCGCGCTCAATTTAGTCACAGTAAATGCATTGACTGCTGCAGATGCCGTTTTAATTCCCATGCAATGTGAATATTATGCGTTAGAAGGTTTATCAGATTTAGTTAACACGATCAAAAAAGTAAGGAGTAATTTAAATCCTAAAATTGAAATTGAGGGTTTATTAAAAACGCTCTTTGATAAGCGCAATATGTTAGCTCAACAAGTGTCGGATCAACTCACCGCCCACTTTGGCGACAAGGTATATGAAACGATTATTCCAAGAAATGTAAGACTGGCAGAAGCGCCAAGTCACGGCATGCCTATCTTAATGTATGACCGATCATCTAGAGGAGCCGTTGCTTATTTAAAACTTGCTGAAGAAATTATAGAAAAAGAAATGAGGAAGTCACATGGTTAAAGCTAAAGGATTAGGTCGCGGACTTGATGCATTATTATTAAGTGGCGAGGAAGATGTTCAAAAAAACGAAGGCTCACTTCAGACTTTATTGATCAGTGAATTACAACCTGGTAAATATCAACCTCGAAGCATCATGCAAGAAGAAGCTTTACATGCGCTTTCACAATCTATTTTAAAACAAGGCGTCATGCAGCCTATTATTGTGCGACCTGTGGGGAACAATCAATACGAAATCATCGCAGGCGAGAGAAGATGGCGCGCTGCAAAATTGGCAAATCTTAGTGAAGTGCCTGTCATCATCAAAAATATTCCAGATGAATCAGCGCTCGCAATGGCATTGATTGAAAATATTCAACGTGAAGATTTAAATCCATTAGAAGAAGCGATCGGCATTAAGCGTTTGATTGATGAGTTTGATATGACGCATGAAGAAGCGGCAGATGCGGTTGGCAAATCGCGCGTCACCGTTTCTAATTTATTAAGACTTTTAACTTTAACAAAGCCTGTTCAAGATCGACTATTAAGTGGAAAAATTGATATGGGCCATGCAAGAGCTCTGATTGGCCTAGAGGGCAGCCAACAGATTATGTTGTGCGAAGAAGCGATTCAAAAAAATCTATCTGTGCGCGAAGTTGAGGCGCTCGTTAAAAACTTACAGAATAGTTACAAAACCGATACTCAAAAAGCCCCCCCGAAAAAGACGAATGCGGACGTGCGTCAGCTTGAGGACTCTCTAGCAGAAACCCTGGGCGCGTCAGTCACTATTGATGCTAAAAAGAATGGTTCGGGTACTTTAAAAGTGCATTATCGCAATTTGGAGCAATTGGATGAGATTCTTAAAAAAATCAAAGGATAAAGTACGCTTTACCCTTGACGGAACCGCCAATTACAGGGAAAATTCAACCCTTTGTAACTCAAAGTTTTGCATTCAGTGAGCATAAATGTCTGATATTGATGAAATCACTGAAAGAATGAAGCGATTCCCTCAAATCATTCAAAAAATGTTGAGTTTGCAGGTTAAAGCCGCTGGCATATTAACGGTTTTAGTTGCAGCAGTATTTGGAAAGCATGCAGGTGTTTCTGCGTTGATCGGTAGTGTCTCCGTTATATTCGGTGTACTTCTCGCCTCAAAAATTGCTCACAAAACGGCTTTGAGTAAAGAGCCCGCAGCTATCATTATTAATGTATTAAAAGCTGAAGCCGTAAAAATTTTTGTAGTACTTGTATCGCTTTGGTCAGCGTTTAAGTTTTATACAGCGCTTGTGCCATTTGCACTGATTGCGGGCTTGTATTGTCAGCCATTATTTCAGGCGCATCGATTACAAAATTAAATGAAGACAAATAAAAGTCGTTAGGAAATATTGGAAGCTATGGCAACTGAAGGCACATTAACACCGAGTGAATATATTACCCACCATTTAACCTTTAATACGAAGGCTATTGGTGAAGGTGCATTCTGGGCAATTAATATTGACTCACTTGTTATGGGTGTCTTGCTTGGTATTATTTCAATGGCTTTGATCTGGATGGTTGCTCGAAAAGCAACAGCTGGCGTTCCTTCAAAAGGCCAGGCATTTGTAGAGCTTATGTTTGGTTTCATTGACGATCAAGTTAAAAATATATTTCATGGCGATCGTCATGCTTTTATTGCCCCTGCTGCATTAACAGTTTTTATTTGGGTCCTTGTGATGAACTCCATGGACTTTCTCCCTATTGATGTGATGGCACATTTTATTTATGCACCTTTAGGATTCATGAATGGCGCAGCGTCCCTACTTCAGATATCAACACAACATTTGCACTTGCGATCGCAGTGTGGATTCTTATGATTTATTTTGGTATTAAAGTGAAAGGTTTTGGTGGTTGGATTCATGAATTGTTTACAGCCCCTTTTGGTAGCAAAGTTTGGGTATGGCCTGCAAACTTTTTATTTAATATCATCGAATACATTTCTAAACCTTTATCTCACTCACTCCGACTTTTCGGAAATATGTACGCAGGGGAAGTAATTTTCTTACTCCTCGGCTTACTAGCGTCAACGAGTGTAACAGGCGTATTTTTTGGAGCATTATTGGGCGCAGGTTGGTCCATATTCCATATTCTAATTGTGGGGCTACAAGCATTTGTCTTCATGATGTTAACGGTGGTGTATTTATCGATGGCGCATGAAGGCCATTAGTTTTTTTATTTAAGTATTTTTAACTGAAAGGGAAGTAAACATGGAACATATACAATATTTAGCAATGATTCAATCTTACACAGCAATTGGTCTAGGTTTGATGATTGGTTTAGCAGCTTTAGGCGCATGTATCGGCATCGGTATTATGTGTGCGAGTTTCTTAGAAGGCGCAGCAAGACAACCTGAAATGATTCCTCAATTACAAGGTAAAGTATTCTTACTTTTAGGTTTGATTGACGCTTCTTTCATTATTAGCGTTGGTATCGTGATGATGTTTGCATTTGCAAATCCATTATTAAGTGCAATCGCAAAATAATTGTTTAGGTTCTTTTAACCGAACTTAGACAGGAGCAAAAATGAATATTAATTTTACGTTAATTGCCCAAGCGATTGCTTTTGCGATTCTCATTTGGTTTACCGTGAAGTATGTGTGGCCGCCTCTTTTAAATGCAATTGAAACGCGTCAAAAAGAAATTGCCGACGGTTTAGCTGCAGCACAAGAAGGTAAAGCTTCTTTAGAAGTGGCTGCAAAAAAAACAACACAACAACTTAACGAAGCCAAACAGAAAGCATCTGAAATTATTTCTCAAGCTGAAAAAAGAGCCTCAGAAATTTTAGAAGAAGCAAAGCATCAAGCGAAAACCGAAGGCGATCGTATTATCTTAGGTGCGAAAGCAGAGATTGATCAAGAAGTAAATCGCGCGAAAGAATCTTTACGTGAACAAGTGTCAACACTTGCTATCGCGGGTGCAGAAAAAATCTTATCAAAAGAAATTGATAAAAAAGCACATAGCGATATGTTAAGTAAATTAGCGAAAGAACTTTAGGATCCATATGGCAGAAATTTCAACCATCGCAAGACCTTATGCAGTTGCAGCATTTAATCTTGCTAAAGAAAAAAAATCTCTTACAGAGTGGTCTGAGATGTTGGAATTTTTAGCGCAAGTATCTTTAGATGAGCGCATGCATGCTTTCATTAATGATTCAAAAGTATCAGATGAGGATCGTGAAAAGACACTCATTAAAATTGCCGGAAAAAAACTTAATGCTTATGGTGAAAATCTTATTAAGCTTTTGATTGAATATAAGAGGCTTAATGTGTTACCTCAAATCAGTGAGCTTTTTGAAACATTAAAAGCGACGGATGAAGGAACGCTTGATGCTGAAATTATTGTTGCATCAAAGCCGACAGATAAAGAAGTCGATACATTAGTGAAAAGTTTAGAAAAGAAATTTAATAAAAAAATTGATGCAAAAGTAACGATTGATGAAGCAATCATTGGTGGTATTAAAGTGATTGTGGGCGACACCGTGATTGATGCTTCAGTTCGTGAGCAATTACAAAATTTAGCCTACGCGTTGAAGTCGTAAGCTAATCATTATCAGGAGATAGTAATGCAGTTATCAACATCAGAAATTAGTGAACTCATCAAAAGTCGATTAGAGAATTTCTCGACAACCGCTGAAGCGAGAACACAGGGTACAGTCGTATCAGTGACTGACGGTATCGTTCGTTCGTATTCACGGATTATCAAATGTGATGTCTGGTGAAATGATCGAATTCCCAGGAAACACATATGGGCTTGCATTGAATCTTGAACGTGATTCTGTGGGTGCTGTGGTGTTAGGTGATTATGAACACATTACTGAAGGTGATGTATGTAAATGTACAGGTCGTATTTTAGAAGTGCCTGTAGGCCCAGAATTAATTGGTCGCGTGGTGAATGCTCTTGGCCAACCCATCGATGGTAAAGGCCCAGTTAAAACAAAACTTACTGACAAGCTTGAAAAAGTAGCACCTGGCGTGATTGCGCGTAAATCTGTATCTCAACCAGTTCAAACAGGTTTGAAATCTGTGGACTCTATGGTGCCGGTCGGACGAGGCCAACGTGAATTGATTATTGGCGATCGTCAAACAGGTAAAACAGCTGTAGCAACAGATGCAATTATTAATCAAAAAGGTCAAAACATGACCTGTATCTATGTGGCGATTGGTCAAAAAGCATCAACCATCGCTAACGTTGTTAGAAAACTTGAAGAACACGGCGCGATGGAATACACGATTATCGTTGCAGCTTCAGCTTCTGATTCAGCAGCATTACAATTCCTAGCACCTTACGCGGGTTGCACGATGGGTGAATATTTCCGTGACCGTGGCGAAGATGCTCTTATTATTTATGATGACTTAACAAAACAAGCGATTGCTTATCGTCAAATCTCATTACTCTTGCGTCGTCCACCAGGCCGTGAAGCTTATCCTGGCGACGTCTTTTATATTCACTCACGCTTACTTGAAAGAGCAGCACGTGTGAATGAAGAATATGTAGAAAAATTTACAAAAGGTAAAGTGAAAGGAAAAACAGGTTCACTTACTGCATTGCCAATCATTGAAACAGCCGCAGGTGACGTATCAGCATTCGTGCCGACAAACGTAATTTCAATTACTGACGGTCAGATCTTCCTTGAAACAGATTTATTTAATGCAGGTATTCGTCCAGCGATCAACGCAGGTATTTCTGTGTCTCGCGTGGGTGGTGCTGCGCAAACCAAAGTAATTAAAAAATTAGGTGGTGGTGTACGTTTAGCTTTAGCTCAATATCGTGAGTTAGCAGCGTTCGCGCAATTTGCATCTGATCTTGATGAAGCCACACGTAAACAACTTGACCGCGGTCGCATGTTTACAGAGCTTATGAAGCAATCACAATATGCACCTTTAAGTGTTTCGCAAATGGCTGTGACATTATTTGCAGCAAACAAAGGTTACTTTGATGATGTTCCAACGATTAAAGTATTGGCATTTGAAAATGCATTGCATGGCTTTATGAATTCTAAATACAAAAAGATTATGCAAGACATCGAAAAAACAGCTGACTTATCAGGTGACAATGAAAAAGCACTTGAAAAAGCTATTGAAGATTTCAAATCAAGTAACGCTTACTAATATAAAGAGTCATTATGGCCGGTAGTAAAGAAATTAGAACCAAGATCAAGAGTGTAGAAAATACACGAAAGATCACCAAAGCGATGGAGATGGTCGCAGCATCAAAGATGCGTAAAGCGCAAGAGCGTATGCGTCAAGCTCGTCCTTATGCTGAGAAAATCAGAAATGTGGCAGCACATTTGTCCTACGCACAATCGGAATATAAGCATCCATTCCTTGTGAAAAAAGACCAAGTAAAAAATATTGGTTTAATTGTGGTTACTTCAGATAAAGGTTTGTGTGGCGGACTTAATACCAACGTATTAAGAATGTCTGTCAATCAGATGAAGCAATGGGAATCACAAGGTAAAAAAGTACATGTGAGTGCATTAGGTAATAAAGGCTTAGGTTTCATGACGCGTATTAACGCGAATGTGAAATCACACATCATAGGCTTAGGCGATACACCTCATGTTGAAAAACTCATCGGTGCAATTAAAGTGATGTTAGATGCCTATGTGAATGGTGAAGTTGACCAGCTCTTTATTTGCTATACCAAATTTATTAATACGATGAAGCAAGAGCCTGTTGTGGATCAATTGTTACCACTCTCAGGGGATAAAATCGGAAGTCCAGAAGGTCCATGGGATTATATCTATGAGCCGGATGCACAAAGTGTGATCGATCAATTATTAACGCGTTATATCGAATCTTTGATTTATCACGGCGTCACAGAAAATATGGCGTCAGAACAATCCGCACGAATGGTTGCAATGAAGTCTGCTTCAGATAATGCGAAGAATGTGATTGGCGAATTGAAATTGATTTATAACAAAGCGCGTCAAGCGGCAATTACAAAAGAAATTTCGGAAATTGTGGGTGGTGCAGCTGCGGTTGCATAACATTGAATTAATTATTTAGAGTCTTCAAGGAAAAAAAATGGCTAGCAAACAAATCGGAAAAGTAGTGCAATGTATCGGAGCGGTGGTTGACGTCGAGTTTCCTCGCGATCAAATGCCAAAAGTATTTGATGCATTAATCATAGATGACAAAGACTCACAAGCTGAAGCAGGGTTGACACTTGAAGTGCAACAACAGCTAGGTGACGGTATTGTTAGAACGATTGCGATGGGTTCGTCTGACGGACTTGCACGCGGCACTGCATTTAAATCTACCGGTGCAGCGATCAATGTGCCAGTGGGTACAGGCACGCTAGGCCGTATCATGGATGTGCTTGGTCGTCCGATTGACGAATTAGGTCCAATTAAATCTAAAGAATTCCGTTCCATTCACCAAAAAGCACCAGAATTTAAAGATCTATCACCATCTGTCGATCTACTTGAAACAGGTATTAAGGTGATTGACTTAGTTTGTCCATTTGCTAAAGGCGGTAAAGTCGGCCTCTTCGGTGGCGCAGGTGTAGGTAAGACTGTGAACATGTTGGAACTCATCAACAACATTGCTAAACAACACTCAGGACTATCTGTATTCGCAGGTGTGGGGGAGCGAACACGTGAAGGTAACGACTTCTATCATGAAATGTCAGATGCAGGCGTGATTAAATTAGATGACATGGAAGAATCAAAAGTAGCGATGGTGTTTGGCCAAATGAACGAACCACCAGGCAATCGACTTCGTGTAGCGCTTTCAGGTTTAACTATGGCTGAAAAATTCCGTGACGAAGGTCGTGATGTTCTTTTCTTCGTAGACAATATTTATCGATACACACTCGCAGGTACTGAAGTATCAGCGCTTCTTGGACGTATGCCTTCAGCGGTAGGATATCAACCAACACTCGCTGACGAAATGGGTCGTTTACAAGAACGTATCACTTCAACAAAAACAGGTTCAATTACTTCGATCCAAGCGGTGTATGTGCCAGCCGATGACTTGACAGACCCATCACCTGCAACGACATTCCAACATTTGGACTCAACAGTTGTGTTATCTCGTGATATTGCATCCCTTGGTATTTATCCAGCGGTAGATCCATTAGATTCAACATCACGTCAGCTTGATCCGCAAGTCGTTGGCGAAGAACATTATCAAGTGGCTCGTTCTGTCCAATCGACATTACAACGCTATAAAGAATTACGCGACATTATTGCAATTCTTGGTATGGACGAATTATCACCAGAAGATAAATTAGCAGTGAGTCGTGCACGTAAAATTCAACGTTTCTTATCACAACCATTCCACGTCGCTGAAGTCTTTACAGGCGCTCCTGGTAAATATGTGACACTGAAAGATACGATCAAAGGTTTTAAAGCGATCGTGAATGGTGAATATGATCACCTACCAGAACAAGCGTTCTATATGGTAGGCAGCATCGAAGAAGCTGTAGCAAAAGCAAAAACATTATCTTAATCGATTAGGTAAAAACGACATGGTTGCAACGGTTCATATTGATGTAGTAAGTGCTGAAGAATCTATTTTTTCAGGTGAAGCTGAATTCGTCGCGGCACCGGCACAAATGGGTGAAGTGGGTATTTATCCGCATCATGCACCGATGATTACATCGATTAAACCAGGCGCGCTTCGCATCAAATTAGCGGATAAAAATGAAGAGCAGCTCATTTATATTTCAGGTGGTATTTTAGAAGTACAGCCAGGGGTAGTTACCGTGTTAGCGGATACAGCGATTCGTGGACATGATCTTGATGAGGCGCAAGCGAATGCAGCTAAAAAAGCGGCTGAAGAAGCAATGAAAAATCGATCATCTGATGTGGATTATGCAAAAGCACAAGCTGAATTAGCTGAAGCGATTGCTCAAATTCAAGCGATTCAAAAATTACGCCAAAAACACTAAGGTACAAAACTTACAAAACTATTAAAAGCAGCTTTTAAGCTGCTTTTTTTATGTCATGTGATGACAAATAAACGATAAAATAGCAAAGATGTCTTTATCTATTGTGATTTTAGCTGCAGGCAAAGGGACGCGCATGCGTTCTGATTTACCCAAAGTCTTGCAACCGCTTGCTCATAAACCGCTTCTCGGTTATGTCATTGATGCTTCTATGTCATTCAAGCCTAAAGAGCTTGTGGTGGTTTATGGATATGGTGGTGATCTCGTCAAAAAAACATTTCCATCTCCCCATATTCAATGGGTAGAGCAAAAAGAACAATTAGGCACAGGCCATGCTGTGCAACAAGCCGCTCCTTTAATCAAAGATGAGGGTAATACACTCATCTTATATGGCGATGTACCGTTAATTGACCAAAAAACGATTGAACGCCTAGTAATAAAAGGTCAAAAAAATTTAGCTGTTCTAACTTACTCAAAAAAAGATCCAAAAGGCTACGGCAGAATTGTAAGGAAAGATGACCGAATACAAAAAATTGTAGAAGAAAAAGATTGTGATGAATCACAAAAAAATATCAAAGAAATTAATACGGGCATTATGTGCGCGCCCAATCATCTCTTAAAAAATTGGCTTAAAAGGCTGACCAATCAGAACGTTCAAAAAGAATATTATTTGACAGATATTGTAGGGCTATCTATTGAAGATAACATTGAAGTATTAAGTGAATCTGCGGATAATGAAGTATCCATTACCGGGATTAATTCGAAATCTGAATTAGCAAACATGGAAAGAGACTATCAGCTTATGACAGCAAAAACATTGATGGACCAAGGTGTCACGATTATAGATCCAAGCCGCATTGATATTAGGGGCGAAGTCACAGCAGGAAAAGATGTGACGATTGATGTGGGTTGCATTTTTGAAGGCAAGGTCGTTCTAGGTAATCACGTGAAAGTTGCAGCCTACTCACATATAAAAGATAGCATTATCGGAGACCACTCCTCGATTGAACCTTATTCACATATTGATGAAAGTAAAGTGGGTAGTCATTGTCGTATTGGTCCATTTGCAAGATTGAGACCCGGTACGAAGCTTCAAAGCCATGTGCACATTGGAAATTTTGTTGAAATTAAAAATAGCGAAATTAATGATCACACCAACATCAATCACTTAAGTTATGTGGGCGATAGTCTTGTAGGTAAATCGGTGAATATCGGTGCCGGGACCATAACATGTAATTATGATGGTGCTAATAAACATCCCACTACGATTGAAGATGATGTTTTTATAGGCTCAAACACTGCTTTGGTGGCCCCAGTGAAAATTGGTAAGGGCGCCACGATTGGGGCAGGATCGACCATCACTAAAGATGCTCCTCCAGGAGATCTTACGGTGGCTCGTTCAAAACAAACCAGTATTTCTGGTTGGACTAAACCTACAAAAAATAAAGAGACTTAAATATATGTGCGGCATTGTAGGTGCAATTTCAAATAAAAATATCGTTCCAAATTTAATCGAAGGATTAAGTCGACTCGAATATCGTGGTTATGATTCTTCAGGTATTGCGGTATTGCGAAACGGTATTGAGCGTGTTCGATCTGTAGGCCGTGTGGCTGAAATTGAAACTATGGTGAAAGATCAAAAGTTAGAAGGATTTTTAGGCATAGGCCATACAAGATGGGCAACGCATGGAGGCGTCACTGAACTCAATGCGCATCCTCATGTGTCTGAAGGAGAAATTGCAGTCGTTCATAATGGCATTATCGAAAATTATGAGGAAGAGCGTGAGCGCCTTAAGAAACTAGGGTATAAGTTTGAATCACAAACAGATACTGAAGTTATTGCACACCTCATTCATTATTTTATTAAACATAAAAATAAATCTCTTCTAGAAGCGACGCAAATGTTAGGTCACGAATTAAGAGGAGCTTTTGCTATTGCGGTGATCTCTCTCAAAAATCCTGATGAAATGATTTGCGCGCGATTAGGTTGCCCACTCATTATTGGATTAGGTGATACACAGAATTTCATTGCATCTGATATCTCAGCGCTTTTGGCGGTCACTAAAAAAGTGATCTATCTTGAAGACGGTGATGTTGTGCAAGTTAAAAAAGATGGTATTCAAATTTTCGACAAAGAAAAAAAACTGATTACACGCAAAACACATATCAGTGACGTCACTTTGTCTTCCATGGAGCTAGGCCCATATGATCACTTCATGCAAAAAGAAATTTATGAACAGCCTCGCGCATTGACAGACACAATTGAAGCCATTATTGATGAAGGTCATTTTGATGTAAGTCTGTTCGGACAAGACGCTAAAGATGTATTTTCTAAAATAGATAGTATTTTAATTTTGGCGGCAGGGACAAGTTATTACGCAGGAGTCACAGCTAAGTATTGGTTAGAAGGTATTGCAAAAATACCAACCACCGTTGAAATATCAAGTGAATACAGGTATCGAGATTCGGTGCCTAATCCCAATCAATTGATACTCACTGTTTCGCAGTCTGGCGAAACCTTAGATACGATGGAAGCTTTAAAGCATGCCAAATCTTTAGGCCAGCATTTAAGTTTAGCAATTTGTAATGTTCAAGAAAGCGCTATTGCGCGGGCATCGAAGCTTGTTTTATATACCAGAGCGGGGGCTGAAATTGGTGTGGCATCAACTAAAGCTTTTACGACACAATTAGTATCTCTCTTTAGTTTAGCAGTCACGATTGCTTCTTTTAAAAAGCTGATTAATAAAACAGAGGAAAAAAGCTATCTAGAAAATTTGAGACAGTTACCAGGCAGTATTCAACAAGCACTGAATTTAGAACCACAAATTAAAGAGTGGGCAAAATTATTTGCTAAAAAGAAACATGCACTATTTCTAGGCAGAGGTATTCATTACCCCATTGCTATGGAAGGAGCATTAAAATTAAAAGAGATTTCATATATTCATGCAGAAGCTTATCCCGCAGGTGAATTAAAGCATGGCCCTTTAGCGTTAGTAGATAACGATATGCCAGTCGTAGTCATTGCACCAAATGATAATTTACTCGAAAAAGTAAAATCTAATATGCAAGAAGTCAAAGCGCGTGGCGGAGAAATTTTTGTATTTGCAGATGCTGACAGTCATTTTTTGGAAAGTCCTGGTGTGCGGGTAATAAGAACCCCAAGACATACAGGTGTTTTGTCCCCGATTATCCACTCTATCCCAGTTCAATTATTGGCTTACCATGTTTCTCTTATTAAAGGTACAGACGTAGATAAGCCACGCAATTTAGCAAAGTCTGTCACGGTTGAGTGATAACCTTCAATTCTCCGGCACCCTTATTTATTCAACAAAACTAATACCTATCAAAAAAATAATTTAAAGGTCTTCGTAAAAAGGATAAAATATTACTTAGAAGTTTATTTACATAAAAAAGGACATTAACTTAAATGGAAACTAAAACAATTGTGCAGTATGCAGTTGCTGGCGTTATTGTAGTAGGCTCATTATTCATGGCTTACAATGCACAGGATAAAATTACCGATCAAGCAGGTGAAATTAAAGTATTACAAAATCAAGTGGCAGTATTAACTGATCAGGCT
>B570J13894_1000019_pt1 | contig 22991 bp, 30 predicted proteins | sample LakMenepilimnion_FD_13894 | JGI IMG/M metagenome (IMG submission 13894) | reverse complement strand
TTTGGTATCTACCCCACACATCCTCTTATATACTAAATATTCATACCCCCATATTTTCCCACACACTCTATTACTTATATAATTCTTCTATCCCTATATTTCCCACACATACTTATATATATATCCCCGATATTATACTGGTATCCTGGTATATATGGTATTTTCTAATTGTTTATATTTGTGTATATTATATAGGTATGCCGTCATATCCTTTGTACCCACAGCCTGTTATTAAGTATGAGACACTTTCTAATCTTAGTGCCGGGGATTTTGTTACTCTTGTTTCTACAGGACTTAATAGTTTTAAAGTAGATAAGGTTGCTGTAGATAGCTACAATCTTTACTTCGGGTTTGTTACTAGTAGTTATAGTATAGGGAATATAGCAACTATTACACCCCTTAATTATGTTAATGCTAGTTTAGTAGGATTGGTTCCCGGGGACATTTATTACGCAGATCCAACTAGCCCAGGCGGAATAACTAATGTTTTACCTACAGGAGTTATTTGTATACAACAAGTAGGTATAGCGCTTAACTCTACTTCTTTAGATACTCAATATAGAAAATTAATAGAAGGTTCTGGAGGAGGTGGGGGTGGTTCTCCAACTGGTCCAGCGGGGGGAGATCTTAATGGTACCTATCCTAACCCGGGAGTAACTTGGGCTAATGGTGCACCTACTTATAATCTTTTATATTATCCTTTATCTAGTAACCCTGCAGGATATATTACCTCAGCAGCGCTAGCACCTTATTTAACTAGTGCTGCAGCAGCATTAACCTATTACCCAATACCTACGGGCACTATTTCTGACTACATAAGAGGTGATGGATCTATAGCTGTATTTCCTTCTATTCCTAGTTTTACTCCATCGGCCCTCACTAAAGTAGATGATACCAATGTCACTCTTACTTTGGGAGGTACTCCTGCTACATCTTTATTGCAAGCTGTATCTCTGACTCTAGGTTGGACCGGTACACTAGCAGATTCAAGAATAGCAAGTGCAACTACCTGGAATACAGCATATAGTGAAAGATTATCAGCTCTTACTACAACAGGTAGTTCTGGTGCAGCTACTCTTATTGCAAATACCTTAAACATACCTAATTATACTTTATCTGGATTAGGCGGAGTACCTACAAGTAGAAACTTGACTATTAACGGTACTACTCAAGATTTATCTGCAGATAGAACTTGGTCTGTTGGAGATGTTTTCACTTCAGGTAGTTATGCAGATCCTGCTTGGATTACATCTCTTGCATGGTCTAAGATAACAGGGACTCCAATTACATTGTCCGGTTATGGGATAACCGCAGCAGTTAAAGATGAAGTTTACTTTACAATACCATTTTTTCCAGCAACTCTGTCTCCTGCAGACTCGACCACATACTACATTGGAGGAGGTGCTATAGTTCCAAGCACCACAGCCGCTAACCAGGATATGTCACTTGGTTATAACTTTACAGTTATAGGTTGCGTCATTAATATTTCAGCCAATACAACAGCAGGAACTACAGAAACAAGCTCTGCCTATATAAGAAATGTAACTACAAGTACAAGTACTTTGATGGGAACTTTTACAACAAACGGGTCTTCTACTGTTGTAATATCAACAACATTAACAGGCCTGTCTATAAATGTTGATGCAGCACATACATTTTGCTTTGAATGGAGAACACCTGCTTGGGCTACTAATCCTGTATCAACAAGTTGTCGTGTTTATTTAATCTGCAAAAGACGATGATTCAATACACATATTACTCAGCAGCAACTGATTTACATCCAAACAAGCCTGGCGTAAACAGGATTACTTGGGAAGATAATGGAGATGCAAACTCTTCTAATTGGACTGAGATTACCAGGGAATACTTTTTAGAAGATCCTAGAACATCTGTATTAGGAGTTGCTTTGCAAGCTCTTTTAAGCGCCACCCCAGAAGAATTAGAACAAATCAAGTCTTTTTTGGGTATAAACTAAATATTTAGTATATTATAGTAACTTTATAAACCATGGACATAGTTAAGATACAATCACTTATCTCACAAGACAGAGTTATTTCTTTGTCCGATATAATTACGAGTAGCACTTACATTCAAGTAGGTGTTTTTCAGCAGGGTAATAGACCATCAGGTGGCGGTAATGCTGATACATACTCTCCTTATGTTATAAGTATTGCAGAGCTGTTATCAGGAATAACACCTCCAACACCATCATCTGTAGTATTTGTAAGTACAACCATTTCACTTAATACTACTTCTATACAAACACTGGCTTTTCCTGCCAATGGAATTTATATTGTAGACAGTGTAATTGTTACAAATGCTTCAATAGATTTAAGTACTGAAGGTGTAATGAATCTTACACTTACTCTTCCCGGTACTGGAGGTCCCTCATTTGATACTGCAGTTCTAGGTCCTCCTGCAAGTGATTTGCTTAATCAGTTGTATATTCCTGATAACTATATTTATATGACAAGTGATACACCTGCATGTTTTCCGCCTCCTTGTAATGGTAGTTTTGTATATGATGGAGCTACTATAGGGACTATGAATTTTGAAGTAGTTACACCAACTGTATCTGAAGCTAATGTAGATGTGTATGTAAAACTATTAAAGATAGCTTAGTATGAGTATAGGTAACCTAAAAGATTATGGCAATAAGGGTAATAATTTTCCCTATCAACTTAGAAACCTGCAGCTTCTAGGTGACATCAATCAAGGTATTGTTGATCTTACCAATGCTATAGTTCCTTCTGCTGTAGGGCCTATGGCTAATGATGCTTTTGGTAGATTAAGAGTATCTAATCCATTAACTCTATTTGATTCTTCTCATAGATATAAGGACAATGGTTTATGGGCTACATCAACAGCAAGTGGAGGAGCAGCTGTTTTTAGTCCTAATGAAGGACTAGTAAACTTAAATGTAACAGCAACATCTGGTTCAGAAGTAATAAGAGAAACTTATAAAGTATTTTCTTACCAACCAGGTAAGTCTTTACTAGTGTTTAACACATTTGTAATGGCTCCTGCTCAAGTTAATCTTAGACAAAGAGTAGGCTACTTTGGTACACAGAATGGTATATACATCCAATTAAAAGACAGTATTTTAAGTTTTGTAGAAAGAAGCTTGGTTACAGGTATAGTAACAGAAAGTATTGTAAATCAATCAGCTTGGAATGTAGATAAAATGGATGGCACTGGACCATCTGGTATTACTTTAGATATCACCAAAGCTCAAATTCTTTTTATGGATATTGAGTGGTTAGGAGAAGGTACGGTAAGACTAGGTTTCGTAATAGATGGTAACTTTATACTTTGTCACAGATTCAACCATGCTAACCTTATTACCTCGACTTATATAACCACAGCCTCTCTTCCTTTAAGATATGAGATAACTAATCAAGGAAACACAGCATTACCAAGTACATTAAAGCAAGTATGCTCTACAGTAATATCAGAAGGAGGTTATGAACTAAGAGGTGCACAACAAGCTGTTGGTACACCTATTACTACTCCTAAAACATTTGCTGTAGCAGGAACGTATTATCCAATGCTAGGAATTAGACTTAAAACTACTACATTAGATGCTATAGTTATAACTACAGCAATATCTTTATTAGGATTAGGTAATGGTAAAAATTACGCATGGAGGGTTGTCCAATCTGCTGTAACAACAGGAGGATCTTGGGTTTCAGCAGGTGTTGATTCTGCTGTTGAATATAACCTTACAGGAACATCTGCTACAGGTGGTAGAATCTTAGCACAAGGATATGTTAATTCTTCTAATCAAGGCTCTCCAAGTATCAATATATTAAAAGAAGCATTGTTTGCTACTCAGCTTGAAAGAAATAGTTTTACAGGAACTGCTTTTGAATTGGTTATTGAAATGGCTATAGATGCAACTGGTGGAACTTTAGGAGCATACGTTTCATTAGATTGGGAAGAAATTAGTATATAAAATATAAAAATATATAAATCATGTCAGTAGGAAATCTTAAAGACTACGGTAATAAAGGAAATAACTTTCCTTATCAGTTACAAAATCTCCAGGTATTAGGGTTTATTCTCCAAGCACTTGGAGGATCTAATACAGGGTTGCAACCTAAAAAAGCAAATGTATTAGATGAAAATAGTGCAGGAGCTCTTGCTGTTGCAGCTTATAGTTTTTCTGTATATAATGCTGGTGGATCTGCGGGTACATTTGATGCAGGAGCAGGATCTATTTCTCTTCCAGCAGGTGTAACTCTTAACTATGATGCCGGTGGATTAGGTAACTTTTATGCAGCTAATACTTTTAGCTGGGATGCAACAGGTACACAATTCATTATTACATATACCTTCTAATGGGTAACAGTATAAACATATCAGGCTACCTCGGTAGAAAAGTGCGCTATATTGAACCTCCTGCGGGAGGTTGTGATGCAGATGCTCAATCTTTTATTACTACAGCGGGTATTATTAATGCTACTCAAGTAGCAGCAATTTGTCAATTAGTTGCTGATCTTAAATCTACTGGAGTATGGTCTTTGTTAAATGCTATTTATCCTTTTGTTGGAGGAACTTCTACAACTAATAGTTACAATCTTAAAAATCCAGCCTCTTACCAAATAACTTGGTATGGAGGTGTAACTCATAATTCAAACGGTGTTACATTTAATGGTGTTAATAGTTATGGAGAAACATATTATAATGAATCTCTAATAGAAACATTTGGTGATACACATCGCGCTGTGTATGATAGAACAGCTACTTCAGATTTTGGCGCACAAATTGGTGCACAGGGAGCTGGCGGTGCATACCAAAGAAATATGTTGACTGATAACTACATTGGTACATACTATCTTGATTGTTATGATGCTCTTGATAACTATGGTCGATTAGTTGGACCAACCGCTGATTCAAGAGCATTTTGGCTTATGTCTAGAACATCTCTAGCAGCAGGGGGTTTCAAGGCATATAAAAACCTAATAAATATTGGCACAACAGCTTACGCTAATGCAGGAACACAACCTGATGTAACTGTTTATATTGGTGGGTTAAATTCATTAAACACTTTAGTTATTCCTACGAATCATAACTTAGCATTTGCCTCTATGGGTAAGGGGTTAAATCCAACACAAGCTGCCGATTATTACACAGCTGTTCAAACATTTCAAACAACATTAGGAAGACACGTATAATCATGAAAGTAGGATTACTTACAATACAGCAAAAAGAAGATCTTGTGGAGCAAAAGTATGCCCCGGATTCTTATTTTAATCCTATACAAGATATTGACAATAATTGGGTTATTTCTACTCAAGAAATAGATTATTGTATTAACTCTGCATTTTTCTGGGTTAAAAGTCTTCCTCTTATTGATTACAAACCAAAACCAATAATTCCTCCTATTAGTTAATGTTAAAATTTTCTGTTTGTTATGGCTACCGATGAATTAAAAAACATTCAAAGTAAAGTAAATTCTTTATCTGATAAAATAGATGATATTCATAAGGCTCTTGTAGGAGATGATTATGATAAAGAAAAAGGTGTGGTTCCGCGCCTTAAAAAAGTAGAAAAATATATTGAAGTAGATAAAAAAGTAAAGTGGGTTGGTGGAGGATTTGCTATTGCAATTGGCGGTGGCTTAAAATCTATGTGGGATTGGTTATCTAATCATGTGTAATATGAAAAAGTTTTTTAAATCAATGCTCTCAGATGAGAGAGGAACATGGTCACATAAAAGAGTTATAGGTATAACTTGTGCTTTGGTACTATGCGCATGCTTGATTATAACAAGTATTATACCCAAAGAATTTGCACCACCTACACCACTTATTGATGCTGTACTTACCTTAGCTTGTGTATGTATAGCAGGTACTACAATAGACAAATTCTCTTTTAAAGAAAAACCAAAATCTGAAGAAAATGCGTAAATACACAATTGGAGAATTACAATTTGAATTCAAAAGATTGGGATATCAATGGTTTGATTTCATGATTGTAGGTATAAGATCTACACTAGATAAACCCAATGAGTTTGATGATCTTATTGGGTTAGTTGCTAATGGGAAAGTTACCTGGTTTACAGGTACCACTAATCCAGGAGTACACTGGCTTAAAAATATCATGAATCCTAAAGGTACCGCTGTTCTTAAACCTGGTCAATACATTGACTCTTGGAAATTAGGATTACATCAAGGTAAGTATAAAGCTCTTGTGCAAGCTAAAGCAATTACTGTATATAGAGATAAAGATTTGGATGATAAGTCTGAAGAAACAGCTACTACAGATACAGGTTATTTTGGTATAAACATTCATAGAGCTAATCCATCTGCAATATCTAAAATCATAGATAAATGGTCAGCTGGATGTCAAGTACTTAACAATCCTGCAGATTTCAAAATTCTTATTGATGAGATTGAAGCGAGCAAACAAAAACTCTTTACCTATACACTACTTAAACAGTTTTAATCATGTCAACAAAAAACCAAAAATACTTTGACATTATAGCACGCTATATCAAGAAGTATCCCAACTCTCCTAAAAAGACTTTAAGTAGAAAAATTTATAACGAGAATAAATTGATTTTTGGTAATCTAAATTCCGCTTATAATGCATTAAGATATTATACACAATCAAGAGGAATCACCGCTAGAAAACAACTTGCTCCGGATAAAAAGCTAAACATGATCCAATATGGATCAAATGGTAAACCTGTAAATGAGTTTGAATTACCTGAATCGGATTATTCACCAGTAGAATCTTTTATAATTCCTACTACTATTAGTAAGTTAGGTATTCTTTCCGATATACATATTCCTGAACATGATATAAATGCACTTACAGTAGCAATAAGAGATCTGCAAAATGAAAATATAGATGGATTGCTATTAAACGGTGATATCCTAGACATGCACCAAGTATCGAGACACTTTAAAGACCCAGGGAAAGCTCGTATTAAAAAAGAGTTTGAACTGGGTTCTCAATTTTTAGATGCTATAAGAAAAGCTTTTCCAAACATACCTATCTATTTTAAAGAGGGTAATCATGAAAAGCGCTGGCCGGTTTGGTTAAGAGCTAGAGCTATTGAAATATGGGATGACGAAGAATATACAATTCCAGCTAAACTTAGATTGGGTGAAAAACAAATCACGTGGATACCTAATAATCAGCCTATTAAGTATGGCAATCTGTGGATAATTCATGGTAATGAAATATCAGGAAATTCTAGGGTTTCTCCTGCGCATGCTGTATCTTTAAGAGCACACGAAAGTACTTTGACAGGAGATAAACACAGGCCGGATAAAAAACATGTAAAACATCAATTATCCGGTAGCATCACTACCTATTATACAACAGGTTGTTTATGTGGATTGAGAGCAGACTATCTTCCAAACAATGATTGGATGCATGGATTTGCAATAGCCTATGTAAATTCTCAAGGTAATATCAGTGTTCAAAATAAAGAAATACATGAAGGTGTGATACTTTAAATTTTAAGCCATGTTTGATAAGCTTTATGAACTCTTAACTGCAGTGTGGTCAGATGTTTGGATATTCAAAATCATTAATCAAAATGAAAAAGGAATCCGATTGAGACTTGGTAAAGTTCATAAAGAACTTAATTCAGGACTGGTATTTAAAGCACCTTTTATAGATAACATCATGCAACAATATGTTGGTGATGATACTATACAATTTCCTTCTCAAAAGCTTACTACTAAAGATGGAAAAATTGTTACTATAACAGGGATGATGCTGTATAATATTACAGATGTAAAACCCTTTGTTTTAAATGCAAGTATACCAACTCAAACTCTTTCGGATGTTGCTACAGGTGTCATATCTGATATAGTTTTAAAACATACCTGGGCCGAGCTTATAGAAAATCTCGAATCTCTCAATAATAAAATAAGCATATCTGTTAGACGAGAATGTAAAGAATGGGGAGTGCACGTAGAATACGTAAGGCTTACAGATATAACAGCTTCAAGAACTTTTAATATTTTCAAAAACAGTGAAGCTCATCTTTAGTATATTTGTATTATTCTCAATTGAGAAGTCTTATGAAGAAAGTTACATTTATACTTTAAATACTTGCTTAATAATAGAAACTGACAGTTGTATATATTATCTTAATCCTATTCCGGATCAACCTATTATAGATAGCTTATTGGAAATCAATTAATTCTGAACTATTGCCCTCCCAATAGTTCCTTTCCCCAAGAGCCTAGTCCCGTAAGACTAGGTTTCTTGTTTTATAACTATTTGATATTTAAACTTTTTATATTACATTTGTTAAATGTTTAACCTAAAACCAAATAAACATGTCACAAGACAACATTGAAAATCAAGAGGAGCTTACACCAGAACAAATAGAAGCTCTCAGAAAAAACATGACTGATTATTATACTGATCAGATCCCTATGCTTGAGCTACAACATAAAGCAGAAAGCTTAGCTGCAGATTTGGAAGAAGCCAGACTTAGAAGACTTGTAGCTTCTATGCGCATTGCTCAAATCATGGCAGGACCTAAAGAAGATCCAGAAGCTAAAGAATCTCAACAAGAACTTTCTGAGTTTAAGAAAGAAAGAAAGCTTAAAACTAATTAAAAATGGCTAAAGTAAATCTTGTATCAAAGCGTGTTCAGATGGACAAGTGGAATATACTTAAGTTCCAGCTTGTCACTCATTGCTATATTCAAGGTTTAGCTTTATCAGAATCTGAGCTTAACTGCTTAACTCTCTTAGGAATTAATACAGAAGCCGAACTTGCAGATTTTTGCAATGCTTCTTGTGCTGAAGATCAGAGAGATAAAGAACCATCTTTAGAACATAAGTCCCATATATTCAAGAATCCTCAGACAGTAAGAAACTGTTTGACTAAGCTTGAAAAAATGGGGCTTATTACTAAGGAGGGGAAGAATAGAAAAAAGATCTATTTAGCAGAATCTCTAAAGGTTCAGACTAAAGGTAACATAGTTCTTGATTATAAAATAGTGCATCTTGAACCCGAAAAAGTCTAAAGTAATAGTTGATATAACAGCTAAGGAATTAGATGTTAGCTCTGATTTGGTTAAAGATATAACCTCATTCTACTGGAGTAGAATAAGAAAAGCATTAACTAAATTAGAATTTCCAGCAATAAATCTTGAAGGTTTAGGGGAAATGACTATAAGACCTATTAAACTAAAAGAGTTTACAGAAGATCATGTAAATCTTCAGAAATATGTAAACCCTAAAAAATTTGGTGGTTTTGCAAGACTAAAGAATATTGAAAATAGACTCGAAAGACTTGTGAATATGCAGCTTATGTTGGATATACATGAAATGAAAAGAGAACAATCTAAAACCAAAAGAAATGAGTATCAAAAAAATCTGGAAGAACCGAGCACAAATTCTGGAGGGAATCAAGAATAGTGTTTTTAAACAAGAACATATAGAATTAATTGCTGCAGAAAGACAATCTATCTGTGATAAATGTGACCTTATTGACCTTAAAGGAGATAAATGTTTGGTACCGGGAACTAAGCCTTGTTGTGGAGAATGTGGTTGTAGTTTAGACTTTAAAACACGATCTCTTTCATCACATTGTCCACACCCTAAAGGACCTAGGTGGGATGCTTATCTTACTGAAGAAGAAGAGGATACACTAAATGCTGAGCTAGGAATTTAAACATGAAAATTATTTGTCTGGTAACAATGTATAATAGACCTCGCATATCTGAGATATTTCTTACAGGTATGCGAAGATTAGGTATTGAAGTATTTGCATCAGTATCAGACAGATTCTCTAATGATATCTGTAATAAGTTTGGTATACAGTTTATACTAGAACCTAATCTACCTATAGGTAAAAAGCTTAACAAAACTCTAGAGTCAATAATGCATAAAGATTGGACACATCTTATGATATCAGGAGATGATGACTTATATCTAAATGAGATTCTAGATATTTATGATACCTATAAAGATGAACCAGCAATAGGATTTAAAACTCTTTATTTTATTGAACCTTCAAGTCAAAGAGCAATGCGATTTGAATATGAAGCAGATATTACTATTGGTGCAGGAAGATTACTAAGAAGAGATGTGGTAGAAAAGGTTTTACAAATAAAGAAAGGTTTATGGGATAGGTATCTAAATAAATCACTGGATGCTAGCATGACTAGAAATCTAAATTTTATAGGTGTTACAGCCAGATGCATACCTTTAGATAAACCCTTAATCATAGATGTTAAAAGCAAACAAAATATATGGTCTTTTGATAGAATACATGACTTTAAAAAAACTGTAAATATTATAGAGCCTCAATCTTATGACTCAGTAGTTGGTCTTTTATCAGATAAAGAAAAGCTGCTGATATCCAAACTTCCCAAATAATATCAACTCCCATGACACTCATATTCAAATCAGAAACCCACTCCTACACAAGCCTCAATCCAGATGAACAAATAGAATGGACTAGTGTAACTAAATTTGTTAGCTTATTTAAGGATAAGTTTGATGCTGTTAAAATAGCAGAAAAATCTTCTAAGAATAAACGCTCAAAGTGGTATAATATACCACCAGAAGAGATTCAACAAATTTGGGCAAATGAAGCTAAAAGAGCTACTGATTTGGGTACTTGGTATCATAATCAAAGAGAATCGGATATTACAGGAATTGATACTATAGATAGACAGGGTATTTCAATTCCAATTATTAAACCTATTATTCAAGATGGTGTTAAACATGCACCTGATCAAAAACTTACAGAGGGTATTTATCCTGAACACCTGGTATATCTTAAATCAGCAGCGTTGTGTGGACAATCAGATCTTGTAGAAGTCATTAAGAACACTGTCAATATTATTGATTACAAAACCAACAAAGAAATCAAGACAGAATCATACAAGAGCTGGGAAGGGCTATCTCAAAAAATGAGTGGCCCATGTTCACATCTAGATGATTGCAACCTTAATCACTATGCTTTACAATTAAGTACTTATCTTTATATTATATTGAAACACAATCCTCAGTATAAACCAGGTAAGTTAACTCTGCATCATATTATTTTTGAAGAAGAGTCTAAAGATAAATATGGTAATCCTGTTGCTAAAAGAGATCAAGATGGTAATCCAATAGTAAAAGAAGTTGTACCTTATGATGTTCCTTATTTAAAAGCTGAGGTAATAGCCATGATTAACTGGTTAAAAGATAACCACAATACAATAAATAAATGAGTAACGATACTTATCAGCACCAAAGCACATTCTGCCAAGAAGTAAAAGACAAAAAGCTTTCACCTTATGTAGAGCTAACGGTTATTTTAGAGAATGTTAAAATGAAAGAAGATCTGGGTATTGAAGAACTTTATAGACTAAGGCTCACGATTAACATGTTAGATGTAGAGGGGTTTAGAGAGTCAATAGATGATAATGGAAATTTAGAACCTTTTGTTATGCTTTATATGAAAGATGGCAAATTATTTTGTATAGATCTTTCATATGATAATTTTAAAATTCTATTTAAAAAACATAAGTATGATTACTAGATTATTTGATATAGAAAATGGAGAGGTTAAAGCTTCAGAGCACTGCTATGCTTTAAAGTTTTTAAAAGATATTATGAATGAATATCCGGATAATCACATAAAGATCTACAAGTATTTATTTTACATGACCTGTCCTAATCCTGATATGAATCCTTATTTTCATATGAGTGAGGTAGAAAAGGAAGAAGTTATACTTGAGGACATTGAAGCAGATTTTTCCACAGATGATGATCTTATTCAAATAGCTCTTAAAAAGTGTGAAAAGATGTATGAAACTCCTACATCTAGAGCATATAAGGGTCTTAAATCCATGTTAGATAGATTAGCTATTTACATGGAAAACACGCCTATTACACATGGCAGAGATGGTAATATTAATTCGCTTGTTGGTGCAGCTAAAAATTTTGAAGGAATAAGAGCTTCATTCAAAGGTGCTTATAAAGATTTAAAAGAAGAACAACAATCTCATGTGCGAGGTGGCGCAGGCCTTGCTTATGATCAAATGTAAAACTAATGAAAAAAGAATTTATGAATGATTGGTTGTTTCATTACAACCCTTATACAGAAGTTTGGTCTGCTTTCTATAGACAAGATATGGTATCTTATTTTAATGGAGAAAAGCCTCAATCTTTATTGCAGTCAAATAAGCATGCTACTTTAGTAGAGTTAATTAGTAAAGCTGAGGGTAATCTAAAAACAATCAAGAAACTAATTAATGGCTAGTTATATTAAAATACCTACTTGGAATAAAGGAATTTGGGAATACACCGAATTTAATACTCGAGATGAGTACAAAGCTTTTGTTTTGTCTTTATTCAAAGAGCCTGGTAAATATGACTTTAATGAAACGTCTTTATTTTTTAATACAGAAGCTCAGAGATTTAGAGAACAAAATTACTACTGTGCTTCACCTATGGGAAGTAAAGATTATAGAAAGTATTGGGATGCAGAAAAAGAAAAATGCAGATATGGAGCAATCTTCAAAGATGATCAACACACATGGTACCTTCCCAGAGAATATTACATGTGGCTCAATTTCTTACCAATTAACGATAAAGAAAAAAGAAAGTTTGACTTTCCAACTGTCAGAGATGCTCAATATCACATGGCACTCTACGAGCTCCTTGCAGAGCTTAACTATCAACATGCAGCTGTCCTCAAAAAACGACAAATAGCATCATCTTATTTCCATTGTGCTAAGATGATAAATCTTATATGGTTTGAAGAAACACCTATTGTTAAAATGGGCGCAAGCCTTAAAGATTACATCAATGAAAAAGGATCTTGGAAATTTCTTAATGAGTATAAATCATTCCTAGATTTACATACTGCTTGGTATAGACCTATGAATCCAGGTAAAGTTCTTTTGTGGCAACAGCAAATTGAACAAGTAATAGGTGGTAGAAAAAGCATGACCGGTCTAAAAGGAGTGCTTCAAGGAGTTACTTTTGAAAAAGATCCTACATCTGGTGTAGGTGGACCATGTACTTTTTTCTTTCATGAAGAAGCGGGTATTGCACCAAAGATGGATATGACAGTGGAATTCTTGTTTCCTGCCATGCAATCAGGTATGCTTACCACTGGATTATTTGTAGCTGCAGGATCAGTGGGTGACCTAGATCAGTGTCAACCACTTAAGCAAATGATATTATATCCAGAAGCAAATAGTATATATTCTGTAGAATCAAATCTATTAGATGATAGAGGTACTATAGGTAAAACAGGTCTCTTTATTCCTGAGCAATGGTCAATGCCTCCTTTTATAGATCAGTATGGTAACTCCCTGGTTGAAGAATCGGTGAAAGCAATTGATACTCAAAGACTTAAGTGGAAAAAAGACCTGTCACCAGAACAATATCAGCTTAGAATATCTCAGCATCCTAAGAATATAGCTGAGGCATTTGCCTTTAGAAAAGTATCTAAATTTCCAACACATCTTGTATCGGCTCAAAAAAGAAGGATTGAGGAGAAAGAATATCCTTATGAGTTTATAAATCTGGAGAGAGATGCTTCAGGTAAAATAGAAGCCAAAGCAACCAACAAACTACCTATTAGTGAGTTTCCTATAACTAAGAATACTGAAGATAAAACAGGAGTTCTTGTTGTATGGGAAAAACCTCAAGCTAATGCTGAATGGGGTACCTATTATGCATCTATTGACCCTGTTGGCGAAGGTAAAACAACAACCTCAGAATCACTCTGTTCTATTTATGTCTACAAAAACCCGGTAGAAGTTACTAGAATAGATAGGGGTGAAACAACCAATTTTACAGAATCAGATAAAATAGTTGCTGCTTGGTGTGGCCGATTTGATGATATTAATAAAACCCATGAAAGACTAGAGTTAATAATAGAGTGGTATAATGCATGGACTATAGTAGAAAGTAACATATCCCACTTTATTAACTACATGATACACAGGAAGAAACAAAAGTATCTTGTACCAAAAAGTCAGGTTCTCTTTCTCAAAGATCTAGGCTCTAATACTAATGTATTCCAGGAGTATGGGTGGAAAAACACAGGCACTCTATTTAAAAGTCACATGCTTAGCTACCTGATTGAGTACCTAAAAGAGGAGATTGATCATGAAACTAAAGATGATGGTACTATAGTAAAGACTACTTATGGGGTAGAAAGAATACCAGATCTTATGGCTTTTGTTGAAATGGAGGCCTATGATGATGATGTAAACGTGGATAGATTAGTATCTTTAGCAGCATTAATAGCATTTGCCAAAGTTCAGCAAGCTAATAGAGGATATAGAAAACGTGTAGAAGAGGTGAATACCAAGAACTTGCAAAAGTCTGATAATTTGTATAAATTAAATACAAGCCCTTTTAGGCATATGGGGAAAATGAGAAAAGTTCCAGGAATGAGCTTTCCTAAATCTCCATTTAAAAACATGAGATAATGGCATATTTATTAGGAAAATCTCCTATGCAAACTACAAGAAGAATTAAATCGGGTAACTATAATTTAAAATTTATATAAAATGCGTATCCTGAATGCAATGCAGATGAAGGCTGGGGCTAAAGCGGAGTATAACCGCATGGGCTCTATCACTCAACCTATTCAATTTTTACCCAGAAAAGAAAAAGATGATGATTGGACTGCGTGGAATCTTGATTGGTTAGAGTGGCAAGGTCTTAAGCAAATCAGAAGAAATGCTAGAAGACTCATGAAAAACTATAAGCTTGCAAAAGGTATTATAGATAAAACAGACTATCTTGTTTCTGAGGATAATGAAAATAGAGACTTATTAGAAACACTTACTCAGGAAGACTTTAGTGCACTTGAGCTTAAGTTTTACCCTATTATTCCCAATGTTATCAATGTAATGGTAGCTGAGTTTGCTAAGCGCAATACTAAAGTTACCTTTAAAGCTGTAGATGAGTTCTCATATAATGAACTCATGGAGCAAAAAAGACAAGCTATTGAGCAGGTTCTTTTAAATCAAGCTCAACAAAAGCTACTTAATAACATGATTGAAATGGGGCTTGATCCTGAAGATCCACAGGTTCAAGAACAAATGCAGCAACAACTTTCTCCAGAAAATCTTAAAACTCTTCCTGAAATTGAAGACTTCTTTAGTAAGAATTACAGATCTATGGGAGAAGCATGGGCTCAGCATCAATTCAAAGTAGATGAAGAGCGCTTTAAGATGGATGAATTAGAGGAGCGCGCTTTTAGAGATATGCTTATTACAGATAGAGAGTTCTGGCACTTCCGCATGATGGATGATGACTTTGATATTGAACTCTGGAATCCTGTAATGACATTCTACCACAAGTCACCAGAAGTAAGATATATTTCTCAAGGTAACTGGGTTGGTAAAGTAGAGATGATGACTGTAGCTGATGTTATTGATAAGTATGGTTATCTAATGACTCAGGAGCAACTTGAGTCTCTTGAAGCTATTTATCCAGTAAGATCTGCGGGTTATCCTTTACAAGGATATCAAAATGATGGTAGCTACTACGATGCTACTAAGGGTCATGATTGGAATACTAACATGCCTTCTTTACAATACAGACAATTTGTATCTATGTATGATAACTTTATCTACAATGGTGGAGATATTGTTAACTGGGTAATGGGTGAGTCTGAAGATTACAAAGACATGGGTATGGCTTTCATGCTTAGAACAACTACAGCATATTGGAAGTCACAAAGAAAAGTAGGCCATCTTACTAAAGTAACCGAATCAGGTGAAGTAATTGTAGATATAGTAGATGAAGACTATAAGATTACGGATAAGCCTATCTATAATACAGCATTATATAAAAATAAGACTAAAGACAATCTTATTTTTGGAGAGCATATTGAGTGGATCTGGATCAATGAAGTTTGGGGAGGTGTAAAAATTGGTCCTAACCACCCATCCTTCTGGGGTATGAATAACCCAGGAGGTATTAATCCTATGTATCTTGGAATTGATCAAAACCGCATTGGTAAGCTTAAATTCCAATTTAAAGGTGATAATACACTCTATGGTTGTAAACTACCGGTAGAGGGATCAGTATTCTCAGATAGAAATACCAGATCTACTGCTATGGTAGATCTTATGAAGCCATTCCAAATTGGATATAATATTGTCAACAATCAAATTGCTGACATCCTAGTAGATGAGTTGGGGACCGTAATTTTGTTGGATCAAAATGCGCTGCCCCGACACTCTCTGGGTGAAGATTGGGGGAAAAACAATCTTGCCAAAGCTTATGTGGCAATGAAGAATTTCCAGATGTTACCATTGGATACAAGTATTACTAATACTGAAAATCCACTTGCTTTCCAGCATTTCCAGGTAATGAATCTTGAGCAGACTCAGCGTATGATGTCTAGGATTAATTTAGCTAACTACTTTAAGCAACAGTGTTTTGAAGTAATTGGTATTACTCCACAAAGACTTGGTCAGCAAATTGGTCAAACTAATACAGCTACAGGAATAGAGCAAGCAGTTGCAGGATCTTATGCACAAACAGAAATGTACTTTGTACAACACTCTGATTACTTAATGCCAAGAGTTCACCAAATGAGAACTGATCTTGCTCAGTTCTACCACAGTAGAAAACCTTCTTTAAGACTTCAGTACATGACTTCTCTTGATGAGAAGGTAAACTTTGAAATCAATGGTACTGATTTATTACTTAGAGATCTTAACGTATTCTGCACTACTAAGGCAAATCACAGAGCTATGGTAGAACAGATGAAACAACTAGCCCTTTCTAATAATACAGCAGGTGCAAGTATCTATGATTTAGGTAATATTATGACTTCAGAATCTATGGCTGAGCTTACACACAGTCTTAAGAAAATTGAAGATAAAACTAATAAACAAAGACAAGAGCAAATGCAGCATGAGCAGCAAATGCAACAAGCTGAACTTGAGCAAAGAGCAAAAGAAAAGCAGCTTGAGCTTGATCAGGAATCTATGGAGAAAGAAAAAGACAGAAGAAAAGATATTTTAGTGGCTGAGATTAAATCAGCAGGTTATGGTTCAATGCAAGACATTAACCAAAATTTGCAATCTGATTATGCAGATCAAATGGATGTTATTCGTAAATCCGATGAGTTTCAACAAACTATGGGTCTAAAGCAACAAGTTCAGTCTAACAAAGAGATGAATGCTAGAGAAAAACTAGCAATTGAAAGAGAAAAGATTCAGGCTCAGAGAGATATGAAGAATACTGAGTTACAGATAGCTAAAGAGAATAAAAACAAATATGATGTGAGTAAATCAAAAGAAAATAAACAGAAGAAAAAGTAAAGTTAGCTATCTAGTGGAAAATTTATTTTAGCAACCTAAACTTAAAATGTTTATTTAAATAAATTTGCTTATATTATATATAAGTATTAGAGAATAAAACCAAAACCAACAATATGTCTGATACACAAACCAATACAGCAACTACCACTGTACAAGAGGTAGAAATGGATCTAGATAATCTTCTAGGTACACCTGGTGCAGAGAATGTAATGCTCCCTGCAACAGAAGAAAAGAAACCAAGTGTATTTACACAACCAACTGTAGATACTTCGTTCCTTGACAATGATGATGATGATACTCCAGAAGAGGGTAAAACTCCAGCTCCTGCAGTAGTTAATAAAGCTCTTGACCAAATTGTCAACGAGGATATGGGTGTAGATGAATCTGATGAGGATGAGTCTAAAGCCAATTCTGGTAGACCTAAGATGTCAAAAGATGCTATGATTGAGCTTGCAAAGAAGCTTATTGATAAAGGACAACTTATTCCTTTTGATGATGATAAGCCTCTTGAAAAGTATTCAACTCAGGATTTTGAAGAGCTTTTTGAAGCTAACATGCAAGAAAGAGAACGTAAGCTTAGAGAACAAACTCCGGTGGAATTCTTTGAAGCTCTTCCTGAAGAATTGCAGTATGCAGCTAAATATGTAGCTGATGGTGGTGCAGATCTTAAAGGACTCTTTAAAGTTCTTGCTCAAGTAGAAGAAACAAGACAACTTGATCCATCTACAGAAGATGGGCAAGAAACCATTGTAAGATCTTACCTGCAAGCTACAAACTTTGGTACAGTTGAAGAAATTGAAGAAGAGATTGAAGCTTGGAAAGATAGAGGAGATCTTGAGTCAAAAGCTAATAAGTTTAAGCCAAAGTTGGATGCTATGCAAGAGCAGGTAGTTCAACAAAAATTAGCTCAACAAGAAAAGCTGCGTAATCAACAACACGCTCAGGCTCAAGCTTATATGGAGAATGTGTATAATACACTTGCTCCAGGAGAGCTTAATGGACTCAAGGTAGATAAGAAAGTACAAAGCATGCTTTATACAGGTCTTGTTCAACCTAACTATCCTTCAGTAAGTGGAAGACCTACTAATATGTTAGGTCACCTTTTAGAGAAGTATCAATATGTAGAACCTAGACATGATCTAATTGCAGAAGCACTTTGGCTTCTTGCAGATCCTGATGGGTATAAAGCAAAAGTTAGAGAAATTGCTGTTAAAGACACAGTAGCTAAAACAGTAAGACAACTCAAAACTGAGCAAGCAAGTAAAAATACAGCATCTGTTGTGGATGATAATGATGAACCAAAAAAACCATCAGTTCAAAAACTTCAGAGAGGACAAAATAATTTTTTCAAACGATAAACAATTAACAATTAACAATTAACCTAAATTAAAACAAATGGCAACTCCAGTTTTAAATAATGGTATCTTCCTGCGCGATACCAATTATCAAGCTAGTTCTCATGTGGATTCTTACCACTTGGTGAACATGCTTAAGAATGCAGAACCAATGGATCTTGGTCCAGTAGATATCTGGGCTATGGCTCAGAAAGTAGAAATGCCTCTTTACCAGCTTTCTAGCTTTGGTGGTAAAAACATCATCAATGTAGATAATGCTCGTGGTGAGTATAAGTGGCAGACTCCTGTTTCTCAGGATCTTCCTTATATCATTGAGGATATTGAACCAAACAATACTAACAAAGGTATTGATGGTACTACTTTCAAAATCAAAATCAACCGTAGAGAATTTGGACATGGTGATATCATCACTTATGACAAGTACAATGGTTGTGAAATGTACATCACTGCTGATGATATTCTTCCTATGGGAGATGGTTTCATCTACACTGTGCAATTGGTAAACAATGACAACTACAAGTTCTTGGATAACAAGTATTTGTCAAATGGTACTAAGATCTTCCGCAAGGGTTCTGCACGTGGGGAATATGGTGAGCGTTTCTCTGATATCATGACTCGTTCTGGTTTCCGCGAATTCTACAACTTCGTAGGTGGAGCTGAAGCACATGTACACTACTCAGTATCTTCTCGCGCTGACTTGATGGTTAAAGGTGGTTTGAATGCTGATGGCACTGTACCTGTAACTGAAATCTGGCGCAACTTTGATAAAAACATGGACCCTTCAATTGCTAAAATTGAAGACATGGTTTCTGTAATGGGTAAAGATTATGTGAAAAAAGCTGTATCTAATGGTACACTTACTCGCACATTCTTGACTACTATGGAATCTGCACACTTGACTAAGATTGCTACTGACATTGAAACCTACTTGATGTGGGGACATGGTGGTCGCATTAAGCAAGATGGTCCAGATGATATGCGTCTTTCTGTGGGTCTTTGGAAGCAACTTGATAACTCCTTCAAGCGTGTTTACAACAAGAACAACTTCTCTCTTGAATTGTTCCGCGGTGAGTTGTACAACTTCTATGCAGGTCGCGTTGAGTTCCAGGGTCCAGATCCTAAGAGACAACTTATTGTTCAAACCGGTATGGGTGGTATGCGCATGGTTAATGAAGCTATCAAGCGTGAAGCTGTTAACTCAGGTCTTGTTATCCAAGCTGCAGACAACAATGGTATTGGTGCAATCACTGGTAAAGGAATGGATCTTAACTATGGATTCGCATTTACTAGCTACGTGATCCCATTCCTTGCTAATGTTAAGTTTGTACTTAACCCTGCATTTGATAACTTGCACACAAATGACATTGAAAACCCAATCATTGATGGTAACCCATTGTCATCTTACAGCTTTGTTATCTTTGATATCACTGACACTGGAAATGACAACATCTTTATGTTGAAGCTTTCTTGGGATAATCAATTGAAGTGGTGGTACCAGAATGGTACTATGGATTACATGGGCCGTACACAAGGCTTCCAGTCTTCTGGTCAATTCAATGGATACCGTGTAATGATGACTCAAACAATGCCAGCAATCTGGGTAAAAGACCCAACCAAAGTGTTGAAAATTGTTATGAGAAACCCAATCACTGGTGGATCATTCTAATTAAAAATTACCTAAAAAGAAAAGGGAGGGGGAAACTCCTCCCTTTTTTAATAAACAACCCTTAAACTCTTAAATAAAATGGCTATTAAACTTCTTCAGAAACTTTTCCCTGCATCTCCAGATCCTATTATTGCATCACATCAAATTCGAGAAGCAGCACTTCCTCGCTTTGCTCACCTTAATGAGGTAGTAGGTGATGTTAGTGATTACGGATTTTACACAGTAGATGCTTCATCTACATTGACTGTTCCTGTAACAACTAGCAAAGGTATCATTGAAATTCAAAATTTTGATGGCGTAGCTACTATACCAGCTTCTTCATTTGTAACATCAGTAGGAATGTATATCTATAACGCAGATATCTCTACTAATGCAGATGATAACTATGTTCAAATTACTCCTTATTACATTCAAGCCATTGGTGATAAAGCTATCCCTTACATTCTTGTAACTGGAGCTTTGACAAACCAGGTAAGTCTTGCTATTTACAATGCTAGTCCAGCAGCAGCAGGTGCAAATCAGTGGACTGGAACTTTCTATATTTTTTATGAAATTAAGAATATTGCTCAGTAATTTTTATATTTGACTATTCAAAAACCAAAACCAAAACCAAAATGAGTTATACAATTGTAGAATTACCCACAGTAAAGGCAGGAAATATTTCCATTAAGCCTTATTTTGATCCTGAGATTTCTAATCTAGGTTTAGAGAAATATGGACTGTCTTTATTTGATGGGGTCTTCCATGAAGAACAGCTTGCATGTCTTGAGCAAAATGGTATTAAGCGTTACATTACAGGTCTTAATGAATTTGCACCTGATGTAAAAAACTTAAAAGATCCTGAATTAAGAGAAGCAAAAATTCAAGAAATTAGAAATGTTGTAGCAAAACTTGAAGCAGAGCTTGCTGCAAATATTATTGATCCTTCTGATCCGGAGTTTTGGAATAAAGTAAAATTACTTAGACCAAATAATGATGAATTCTGGAATAGAATTACAATTCGTTGTGGTAATCAACCTTTTTTTAGATCCGTAAAGATCCTTATGATCTTATCAAACTCTATGGTATTGAAGCAGGAGGATTTTCTATTGTAGCCAAAAGCTATGAAGATGCTAGATCAAGAGCTGTAGCACCTAAGTTTTACTTAGATAAAACAGTAGATACTGTATCTTCTAAAACAGAAGTTAAAAAGCTTAAGAACAAAGCGCTTGCTGAACTTCAAAAGCTTTATGATAAGAATACTAACAAGCTTCTCTATGTTGCTAAAGTAGTAGATGCTAATAGTGTTCAATATAAAAAGTCAACACCTAATGATATTGTCTATGACAACATGGATAGATTCATTAATGGTGAAGGTGTAGAACCAAATGCTAAGAGAGCAGCAACATCATTCCTTGATGCAGCAGCTCTAGATATGGAAACATTAAAGCTAAAAGCAATTATTAGAGATTCAACTTTCTATAAATTTATTGCTGCTAAGCCTGATGGATTTATCTATCACCTTGAATCTGCATCAATGATGGGAAGAAATCCATCTGATTGTGTAGAATTCTTGCGAAATCCATTAAATGAAGCTATATTAATAGCACTAACCAAAGCGGTTGAAAAATTCTGGAATCAGTAATCACTAATCTTAAATAATAACAAAATGAAAAAAATGGCTAAAGTATCCGCTAAGAAATATATGACTGGTGGAATGACAAACCCTAACAAGGGTCAAATGATGACAGCAGCAGGTGTTAAATCTGCAAAACCAAAGTCTAAAGGATCTGGCGATGCTAATCCTGGTAAAGTACCTACTGGTGCTACTCCCGGTAAAAAAATGAGTTCTTCTACCACATTTACTAAGTCTAAAGCATCAGCTAACAAAGCAAATGCAGGCCTTTATAAAAAAGGTGGATCTACCAAAAAGAAGTAATCATGGCTAAGAAAGGCTTATACGCTAATATCCATGCTAAAAGAGAACGCATCAAAAAGGGCTCCGGGGAATCCATGAGGAAACCTGGAGCCCCTGGTGCACCATCTAAAAAAGATTTTATTAAGTCTGCAAAAACAGCTAAAAAGAAATAATAATGGCAACTAAAAAAACAACAACTTCTAAAAAGAAGTTTATGGATGGTGGTACAGCAGGTGTAGCCTCTTCTTATAATCCTGTAAAGGGTAAGGTAAATAAAGGAGTAGGTAAATCTTATATGTCATCTAATCCTGCACCGGCTTTCAAAAAAGGCGGTATAAAGAAATATCAAACAGGAGGCACAGCTAAATCAAAATCTGATACAACTTATGGTAAAGTTGTAAAGAAAATTGAATTTAAAGGTAATAAAGGAAAACCTCAAGGTACACCTAAAAAAGCTGTTGGTGGAGAACCTCAAAAATCAGGTAGTTATAATCTTCCTGCAGGATATGAGTATAATTACTTTGGTCAAGCTGTAAAATCAAAAAAAGCTCCTGCATCTAAACCCGCAAGAAAAGCTACTACTGCAGGACCACGTTATAGTGGAGTAGTTGGGTATGATCCAAAAACTAATGTGGCTCATTCTAAAATGAAAAAAGGCGGAATTACTAAATCTAAAAAGAAGTAATCATGGCTAAGAAAATACTTAAAAAAGCACAAAAAGGTACAACTGTAAAACCTACTCGTGATAGCACTGGTTATTACAGAAATCAAGCAATCAGAGCAACTTCTGAA
>B570J13894_1000015_pt1 | contig 24957 bp, 35 predicted proteins | sample LakMenepilimnion_FD_13894 | JGI IMG/M metagenome (IMG submission 13894) | reverse complement strand
TGTTACGCAACTGAGTGCAATCTAAATTGTATTTATAACTATATTACCTACTAAATAAGTTAGTATAAATTTTATGGCTATTTATAGGCTAATTTAGACACTTTGTCGACTGCATAGTACATAGACATACCTAAACTTGAGAAAATAGGTGCTTACCTATTGTATGAGCTATCTATGTGGATTTTTCGGGATGGTATACCCCATACCCTTTCCATTCGTAAAATCAATGGTGCAACGCTGATGTGCCCTTCACATTTTTGATATAAAACATTGTTTTCACCAATTTTAACTTTTGTATTGTTGTTTTGGTATAATAGTTGTAGCTTTGACTTCAATACTTGGTAAAGCCTCTTAGCAATAACGTAACCAAGTTAAAGTATAAACTATGAAAGATACTTGTGCAAAGAGAAACTATAAGTGCAAATGTGGTGTTGTCCAGGAGGAGTATGTTTGGAGCAGTCAGATTAGGGAGGTGCAGTTTGAGTGTAGGAAGTGTGGGAACTGGCTTGGGTTTAACAACATCAAGGTAGATAAGGTAGTGAGTATTGTGTCTATCAGAACGCCAACCAAAAACCGATAATATGAACGCAGAGTTTAAGGACATAACGAAAGAAGCATTTATCATTGCTTATAGGGAGAATTTTGGAAATATTACCATAGCTTGTCAAGCGTGTGGGATTAGTAGGACTATGTATCAGAATTGGATGAAGAATGATAACGAGTTTAAGAAGGCTTTGGCTGAAATAGAGCCAGAGGAGATTATGTTGGATTGGGGGGAGCACAAGTTGATGGAGAGGATTACTAAGGGCGATACTTTGGCTACGATGTTCTTGTTAAAGACTAAGGGCAAGAGAAGAGGGTACATTGAAAAGACTGAGGTGGCTCATGAAGGGGATGTGGTGAAGCAGATTACGGTGAACGTAGTGAAGCCATCAGAATTACCTAACTTGCAGAAGCAGCTCGATGGAGATGAGAATATAATAAACTTCGATACTCAGAAAGATAACAGCTTTACTGTTCCAGCCACATTGGCTTCCGAGATACCAGAGATTCCATTATATGACCATAGCAAGGGTGAGTTGTTAGATATGAACGACCAAGATGAGTTTGAAGAATAGTTTGATTGATAAATCAAGGTTTATTGATTGATAAAGTTTTCTATTGGTAAACTTTGTGCCTAAATAAGTAGTAATACTACCAAAATTAGAATATGTGTCAAAAAACGCCATTTCTGACTTATGTTAGGGGCCTACCCTCTATAAAACCAAAAAGTATTAGTTTCGCTTTACCAAAGCCAATTTTTTAATTTTTTCCTAATGCCCTATGAACGTAACCACCAACATCGTTTTCGAGATACTGCAAAACAGCCAAAAAAAAATATCTGTTATGCAAGGCGGAACAAGGTCTGGCAAAACCTACAATGTATTGACCTGGTTTATCGTAAAATTGCTACAAGAAAAAGGGAAGACACTAACTATCTGCCGTTCATCGTTGCCATCCATAAAAGGCTCAGTAATGAGAGACTTTATAGAAATTCTGTCGAAATATGGCCTATACTCAGAAGAAAAGCACAACAAGTCAGAAAATCTTTACTTCTTAGGAGGCAACACCGTAGAGTTTGTCTCTACAGACCAGCCACAAAAAATAAGAGGTCGTAAAAGAAACTATCTGTTCATTAACGAGGCCAACGAGGTTAACTACGAATCTTGGATGCAGTTAGCACTAAGAACCACAGATAAGATTGTAATTGACTATAACCCTTCAGATTACTACTCTTGGATATACGATAAGGTAATTACCAGAGAAGATGCTGACTTTACCATCACTACTTACAAAGACAACCCATTCCTTGAGAAATCTTTGGTGGAGGAAATTGAGAGACTAAAGGATGCCGACCATGAATATTGGAGAGTTTATGGTTTAGGTGAACGAGCAATATCGGAAGCAACTATTTATACCCATTGGAAACGCAGAAGAAACTTCCCAGAAGGAGGGGAAATATTTTATGGACTGGATTTTGGCTACAACAATCAAACCGCACTGGTGCGAATCAAACACTTCGACAATGAGATGTTTGTGGAGCAACTCATCTACGAAACTAAAATGTCTACATCACTACTTATCGATAGGTTAAAGTCTTTTGGCTTTGACAAGCGAACTGAGATATTTGCTGATGCCGCTGAACCCAAGACCATAGCTGAGATTAATAAGGCTGGATTTAGCCTTAAATCGGCTGTTAAAGATGTTTTTGCTGGTATCAACAAGGTAAAGTCATTTCCGCTTATAGTTAAAAGCGATTCGTTAGATTTGTTGGATGAGTTTAAAAACTATAAATGGAAAACTGATAACGATGGCAATACGTTGGATGAACCAGTTAAGTTTAGAGACCACTTGATGGATGCCATGAGGTATGCCATATACTCAAAATTTGCCAAACCGAAAAGAGGTTGGGTAGTGTAGGCTAAAAATTTGTTACTTTTGTAAAAATATCATATAGCGTGAAATTAACTGACATATTCGGAGCCATTAACCCTTTTCAACAAAAGGCACAAGCTCATAATGGAATGATACAAGTTACCAGTCCATTTGCCGATTTTGGAGGATTACTTGCTGGAAGAACTTTATATCCAGAACTTAACCAAAGAAAATTTGTACTTGACTACGAAAACAATAGTGAGGTGTACGCCATCATTAAGCGTATATCAAAAACTGTATCTACTGTTCCATTTTACGTTTACAAGGTAAAGGACAAAAAATCCCTTACTCGATATGAGTCAATGACTAAAAACTCATCTACTACTCAAGACTTAGCTAAGGCCGAGTTGATTAGAGTTAAAGCAGTAAGTGAGATTGCAGACTCCCCATTAAATAGCTTATTAGAAAAACCAAACCCTTATCAATCTCTTTCTGAGTTTATTGAAAGCGTTATTGGTTATAAACTTATTTGCGGCAATTCTTTTGTATGGGCTAACCGTTTAGAAAGCGGTAAGGTTCAAGAATTAGTCGTGCTCCCTCCGCAATACATGGCCATAATTTCTGATGGTACTATCAATGGGGTTGAAGGTTATTCTTTTACACTTGTTGGATGGGATTTCTTAGATGCGAAAGACGTAATCCATCTAAAATACTTCAACCCTTATTTCGATACCAATGGGTCACAGCTCTATGGGCTGAGTCCTCTTCAAGCTGCATATAGAACGGTACAACGTAGCAACGATGCGAAAGATACATCTGTTGGTATGTTACAGAATCAAGGCCCTAAAGGTATCTTATATGCTGATGAGTCTAACAACTTTGGACAAGAAGAAGCTGGTAAGTTAAAAGAAGATTTCTACAATCAGTACGGAACTAAGAGCCAAGGACAAATCGTACAGAACGCTGGTAAGATTTTGATTGCTGGTGCTAAGTTAGGATGGGTTAATATGGGATTATCTCCTATCGACCTTCAGCTTTTAGAATCAGAGAAAGTTACCCTTAGAGAACTTTGTAATGTGTACGGTGTGAACTCTGCTTTGTTTAACGACCCAGATAACAAGACTTATAACAACATGAAAGAAGCTAAGAAGGAAATGCTTACGCAAGTAGTACTTCCAGAATTAGTGGCACTTCGTGATGCTTTCAATAGATTCTTTGCAGCAGAAATTGGCAATGGCTACTATATCGATTTCGATATTACAGTGTTCCCAGAGTTACAAGAGGACATGAAGGAACTTTCTGGTATCTTATCTCAGTCTTGGTGGATTACCCCTAACGAGAAAAGAGCAGCTATGCGTTACGATACTTCTGAAGACCCAGCTATGGATGAAATATTTATCCCAGCAGGTTACTTGCCTATCGATGAGCTTACTATGTTGCAAGACCCAAGAGATGCACAACAGCAAGGAGATTACAATATACCGCCAGTGAAGAACGAAGGTTTTTTTTTGAGCAAGAGTGAAAAGTTAGATGAGGTTTACTCTAAGTACAAGTCTGTTACTAACATGGGCTATGCAGAATTAGAAGCCTGGTCTAAAACAGAATGTTCAAAGAAAGCATCTTTAGATAGAGCACCGATAGAAAGGAATTTAAGATTGTTGTCTAAGAGCAAAGAAGAGTGGACATCTAAGGACATAGAAGATGCTAACAGAACAATCAGCTTTGTAAGCAGAATGAAAGGAGCAGAACAAGGAGAACCAGCATCAGAAGGATGCCCTTCTAAAAGAGATATATCACTTAAAAATTGGGCTTACGACCCATCAAAATAATAACTATGGAACTTAAATCATTTGATGAAGCCTTTAAGGTTGTAGAAGATAATTTATCAGAGAAGCGAGTAAACAAGACTAATCCAAAAGGTATTAGTCATGCAAACAGCTTAATCTCAAGTGGTGACGTTACTAAGCCATCATCTTGGGAAAGACCATCTGTAGAGATGGAGAATGCTTACATAGAGGAGAATGGATGGGATGAGTTCTCTAAATGGTTTTTAGGTGTTGATACCGCTATGGACAAAGAAACTAAAGGACACTATGGCTACATATATACTTCTGATTTTAAAACAGTTGATAGGGAAGGATTACGAGCAATCAGACAAAGGTCGGCACAAAACGGACTAAAAGGTGTGTTTGCAGCAGCAGGAAAAATGATTGAAGCTATAGACGGAAAAGAATAATGGCTAAGATAGTTACTCCTTCTCAGCAGTTCGCTTTGCAGCAAAAGATTGCAAGGAAGTCAGTAAGAGAGTATCAGCCTAAAATATTGGCTGCTTTACAATCTGACTTTGACAAGGCTGCTCAGTTGGTTAAGGACTACGGAGTTCAGCAAACTATCAATAATCAGAATGCGTTGTTTGACGGCAAAGAGATTAATAATATTTTACGAACTTTGTACGAGACGACTGGTGGATATACTGCCATGACGTATGAAAAGATATTTGACAAGTTTAAAAAAGAAGAATCAGTAGATTTAGACCCTCTGAACATCATGGATGAATGGTTGGCTTTTATGTTGTCTTATTGGACAACCTATAGCGGAACTAAGATGTACGGAATTGAAAATACTACCAAGAATGAGATTACAAGGATATTGAACGGCTCTATTAGATACGGACAAGAAAATAACTTGAGTCTTAACGAGGTTAATTCACTTGCGATTAAAAACCTACAAGAAGGGAAAATTAACAACGCAAGGAGTCTGCTGATTGCAAGAACGGAATCACATCAAGCATTAAGTGCTGGTATGATGGGTGCAGTTAAATTTGTTAACATACCTTTGCTGAAGCAATGGGTGGCAGCAGATTATCCTGCTAAGAATAATAGGTATAGAAGTTGGCATAGGGCATTGGATAGACAAACCAATCCAGATGCAGGAGGAGTAAGAATACCGATTAATCAGCCGTTCCTTGTGAATACGCCAGAAAGAGGAGTAATTGAGATGCAATACGCACATGATGCAAACGGAGGTGCAATGAATAATTGTAACTGTAGATGTTGTACGGTGTTTATTGCTTAAACAAAAATATATGAGTAATTTTTATAACAAGAAAGCAGTTAGTGGTGCACCAGTCGATATGGCTGATGACACAAGAACCATTGAGGTTTACTATTCTGCATTTGGTAATGTAGATAGCGATGGCGATGTAATTATGCCAGGCTCATTTACAAAGTCTATTAAAGAGAATGGCCCACAAGCAAAGAATAGAATCTGGCACTTGTTCAACCATTCTACAGACAAACCAGTAGCTAAGCCAAAGGAATTGGTGGAAGATGCTTTTGGTTTAAAGGCAATCGTTAAGATGCCTAATACAACTTTAGGTAGAGATACTTATGAGTTGTATAAAGACGGTCATATCACAGAGCATAGCATTGGATTCCAGACTGTAAAGTCTCAAGCTAAATCTGGATATAACGAGATTCAAGAAATTAAATTGTTTGAAGGTTCCTCAGTTTTATGGGGTGCCAATTCTAATACGCCAACCGTTATGGTTAAGTCTGAAATTAAGTCAACTCTAATTGATGAGATAGCTAAAACTATCAAGTCATTGAGAAATGGTTTCTATACTGACGAAACTTTTGGTTTGTTAGAGTTAAAGCTCAAGCAATTACAACAATATCTTGCTGAGATGGAAGAAGATGAATCAGTCGCTTCAGAAGAACAACCGCCAGTAGATGCTCCAACTGAGTTGCAACCAGTAGGGGAATCAGAAGATGAGGCATTGGAAGATGAAGATGACCCGATGGTTTCCATTGAATTAGAGGTAAACAAATATTTACAATCATTTAAAATTTTCAACTAATGGTAGAAGAAATTAAAAATGCATTCGAAGGCATCAAAACAGAAGTATCTGGAGCAATCGAAAATGCAAAAGCTGAAAGTGCAGTAGCAGTAGAAGGCTTAAAAACTGAATTAGAAGAATTAAAATCTCAAATCTCTGTAGTTAAAGATGCTGCAGACAAATTAGAGGCAAAAAGCAATCGTAAAACAATGAACGAAAATCAATTTAAAGGTTTCAATGCCACTTTAGGTGAGCAAATTGAAAAGAATGCGGACAACATCGCAAAATTAGGTCGTGGTGAAATGAAGAACACTTCTTTCATTATGGACACTAAAGCAGTAGGTAACATGACAGAAGCAGTTAACTTGACTGGAGATATTCCTCGTCAGTATGCTAACCAAGTTTATGGTTTACCTTCTCGTAAAATCCACGTTAGAAGTTTGTTACCAGTAGGTACAATCTCTCAAGGATTATTTACTTTCCCTCAAGAAACTGGTGGTGAAGGTGCTCCTGCTAACCAAACTCAAGGTAGTGCAAAGGCTCAAGTTGATTTCGATATCAGCATGGTTAATGCTCCTGCACAAGTTATCGCTGGTTACGTTAAAATCTCTCGCCAAATGTTAGATGACGTTCCTGCTATGACTTCTTTCTTACAATCTCGTTTGTTAGAGAAATACTTAGTAGCTGAAGATGCTCAGTTATTATTTGGTTCTGGTTCTGGTGTTAACTTGACTGGTTTGACTATCAACGCTGCTGCTCCAACTGGTGCTGCAACTGTAGATGTTGAGCAATTAGTACAAGCTATCGCACAAGTAGAAGCAAGTAACTACTCTGCAACTGGTATCTTGATTAACCCTACAGATTGGGCTAACATCGTGAACACTAAGAACACTAACTCTGCGTACTCTTTACCAGGTTCTACAGTGGTTACAACTGATGGTCAATTATCTATCGCTGGTATTCCTATCTTCAAGTCTACAGCAATGACTGCTGATAAGTTCTTAGTAGGAGACTGGTCAATGGGTGCTCAAATCATGCAACGTAACGGTATCTCTGTTCAATTCTTTGACCAAGATGGTAACAACGCTATCGAGAACATGATTACAGTTCGTGTTGAGGCAAGAATCGCATTCCCTATCTACTACGCTGGTGCGTTTGTATATGGTGATTTCGGTAACGTAGCTTAATCTTAGATTAACTCAAATATAAAGGGGTGGCCAAAAGCTGCCCCTTTTTTATGTCTACTATATTTTAGTTATTTTTGTAAAAATATCGGTATATGCAGATTATAAGGGATGTCACAACCACAATAGAGCCAGTTTCAGAACCAATAACATTGGCCGAAGCTAAGAACTATCTAAAGGTTGACTTTGATGATGATAACGACTTAATTAGCTCTTTAATAGTGGCTGCAAGGGTTAGATTAGAAAAATATGCTGGGGTGGCTATGACAGCTCGTACTTTACAAGTTGTAGCCTATGTAGATGAGTTTATAGAATTACCTTATGCTCCACTTAACAATATCACTAAGGTTGAATATTGGGATAACAATGATTGGACAGAAATGACTATACCTCAGTACAATATCTTAGGCACCACTTACAAGAAGCTATACATGAACTCCTTTACTCACATGGAGTTTAGATTCACTTATACTTGTGGTTACTCAACTACTCCTGCTATAATGAAAACAGCTTTGTATAAGATACTTGCTGATTTATACGATTACAGAGAATCTTCTGTTGAGGATAGCAAACCAAATGCTAATATAGCATCTGCATACGAACTAATGAAGCCTTATAAACGAGTAAGCATAATATTATAATGATAAGTAGACTTAAAAATAGGATTACTTTCCAATCTAAGGTTTCAGAATCTGATGGTGCTGGTGGTCAAATCTTAACTGATGTTGACTACTATACTTGTTGGGCTGAGATATTTAGGGATAATCAAAACAAGACAAACATAGCTGGTAAGGATTCTATATCAGATAACATTGTTTTTAGGATAAGAGATGCCAATAGTATCTCTATTTCTAATGACCTTACTATTTTGTATGATAGCAATATCTACTTGATTAGCAGCGTAATAGATGAATTTGACGGTCATAACTTTTTGAGAATCACTTGTTCTACATTAAAGAGAGTTGGTACTTGGGATAGTATTACTGCTTTCTGGGAGAATATTAGTACAACCTGGGAAACTACTTAATGTCATTTACTATAAATAAAACAGCAAGTATTACTAACCTATCAAAAAGGTTAAAAGAGGCACCATTTTTAGTTACTCAGCAAGTTCAGAAGATAATCAATGAGTCTGTTATAACTATAGAAAATAACGCAAGAGCAAGGGCACCGCAAGGTAAAACTGGTTTATTAAAGGCTTCTATTTATAGCACTCCTTACAATATGAACGCAGGAGCAAAGGTTGGTTCTCGAGGTCGTATGGGTAGAAGGTCTAATTACTCACCTTTTGTAGAGTTTGGTACTGGTAATGATTTTCAAATTCCAGTGTATAGAAACCTTAATATGAATCAACTTGAGGGCTATGCGTTAAGTTTTAAACGGAGTAATGGAAATTTAGTAAATTTGCCCCATAGACCATTCTTATTCTTGTCGGCTTCAGAAGAACTATATAAAATGGTTAATAAAATAAAAAAAATTAAAATATAATGGCTACTCTTCAAGGTAAAGCGGTAAAAAATACATATAGACAAGTACTACAGATTGGTGCTAATAATGTTGGAGTAAGTGGTACTTTACAGCCAGTTCAAGATGGTGCTGGGGTAAACACTGCTTTATCTCTTTCTACTTTAGCTGCAACTGTTAATGGTGATTTAACTATTACTGGCGACTTGATTATTACTGGTGGTGGAATACAAATTAAAGACCTTATCGATGATACTGTAGCAGCATTGATTCAAAATGGTACTGGAATTACATGGACTTATAATGATGGTGCTGCAACCTTAACTGGTAACTTTACTGGAACTACAAGCGTTGTACCAGAAGGTAGCAATTTATACTATACTCAAGGTAGATTTGATTCAGCTTTCGCTGCTAAGAGCACAACAAACTTGGCAGAAGGAACGAATCTTTATTTTACAACTGCAAGAGGTAATGCAAACTTTGCAACTAACCTTGCGGCAAGTGATACAGATGATTTAGCAGAAGGTGCTACTAACTTGTATTTTACTAATGCAAGAGCAAGAACTGCTTTAAGCGTGACTGCTGGAACTGGCCTTTCTTACAATAACACAACTGGTGTTTTTAACTTAGCTGCTATTCCTAATGCAAGTTTGACTAATAGCTCAATAACTATTAATGGTCAAGCAGTATCGTTAGGTGGTTCAGTTACTTTGACTACAACAAACATTGCAGAAGGAACTAACTTATATTGGACAGAAGCGAGAGGCAACTCTAATTTCACAACTAATTTAGCTGCTTCAACTACAACTAACTTAGCAGAGGGTACAAACCTATATTACACTCAAGCAAGATTTGATACTGCTTTTAGCAATAAGAGTACTACTAATTTAGCTGAAGGAACTAACCTTTACTATACTCAAGCAAGATTCAATAGTGCTTTAGCTGCAAAGACTACTACAGATTTAGCAGAAGGCACAAACTTATATTATACAGATGCTCGTGCAAGACTTGCATTATCATCATCTGCGACTGGATTATCTTACGCTAACAATAGTGGTGTATTCAGCTTAACTGCTGGTTATGCGATTCCTACTACTGTTAAATTAGGTGAATACGATATAGCTTACAATCGTTCTATCGTATCTGCTGCGGTAACTGGTACATCAACAAAGACTTTAAGCCTAACTCAACAAGATGCTAACGTAATAACAGCAACTTGGACTGACCAAGGTATAACAACAATAAATGGAACTGCAAATCAAATTGCAGCTACAACTGTAGGTAACACTACAACTCTTGCATTTACGAATGATGTTACAATGCCTAACAACTTAGTTGTAAGCGGTAACTTAACTATTAATGGTACTGCAACTTATGTAAATACTGAATCAATATCTTCTAAAGACCCATTGTTTGAAGTAGCTAATACTAACAATACAACAGATGCGGTTGACATTGGATATTATGGTAGATACTATGATGCTGTTCAAGAAAGAGTAGAGTTTACTGGATTATTCAGAGATGCTTCTGATGCTGGTAAGTTTAAGATATTTACTGGTTTAGTAGATGAACCTACAAACGTAGTTAACACTACTGGAACTGGTTATACAGTTGCAACTTTAGTTGCTAACGTAGATGGTAACTTAGCTGGTACTGCAAACGCTGCAAACATCTTATCTACTGCAAGAACAATAGCTGCAAGTGGAGATGCTGCATGGTCAGTTAGCTTCGATGGTTCTGCAAACGTAACATCTGCTTTAACATTGGCTAATACTGGTGTTACTGCAACAACTTACGGAACTTCTACTGCTGTGCCTACAATCGCTGTAGATAGCAAGGGTAGAATTACAAGTGCTTCAAATACAAATATTACATTCCCAGTTACAACAGTTAACGGATTTGCTGGAACAGTAGTTTTAACAACATCAGATGTTGCTGAGGGAACAAATCAATACTTTACTACAGCAAGAGCACAAGCTGCTATTACTGGTGGTGCATCAAGCGTAGTAACTGCTAACTTAACTGCTTCAAGAGCATTGGTTTCTGATGGTAGTGGTAAGATTGCAGCAAGTGCGACTACAACAACTACAGAAATAGGTTATTTAGCTGGTGTTACAAGTGCTATACAAACTCAGCTTAATGGCAAATTAAACTTGACTGGTGGTACTTTGACTGGCGGATTAATAGGAACTACTGGTAGCTTCTCAAGTAGCGGTAGTGGAGATACTTTCACTATTGGCCATACAAGCGGAAGTGGTATAGCCTTAAACATCACTAAGAATGGTAACGGAGAAGGATTATATATAAACAAAGCAAGTGGTAGTGGTAACGCTGCAACAATCATAGGTACTTTAAACGCAACTACTTTAGTCAAGAGTGGTGGTACATCATCTCAGTTTTTAAAGGCAGATGGTAGCGTGGATTCTAATGCTTATCTACCTTTAACTGGTGGTACACTTACTGGTGCTTTAAGTGGCACAACTGCTGCATTTACTGGTAATGTTACTGCAGGTTCTATTTTCCAAAATACATATCATTATTTTAAATCTTATGCTGGTACTGGTAATCAACAAATAGCAATATTAGGAAGTAATAGTGCAATATTTGGAGGTTATGTAAAAATCATAAATGATGGTGGTGCTTCTGGTACAAGAGGTATAAGATTAGGAATAAATGTTAACGGCACTCAACCAGAAAATGGTTCAGATGTACTTACTATACAAGATACTGGCGCTGCCGTATTTTCAAGTAGTGTAAGCACAACAGAATTGCTTTTAAATAATATATCTGCATTAACTCAAGTAAGTAGTTATACTGTAATTAGAGATTCAAATGCAAGAAATACATTAATTTTAGGAAATTCAGATGCCCCACAAAATTTTTATGACAATACAGAGCATTATTTTAGAAATAGAGCAGGAACTATAACACAATTAATTATTAATTCTGCAGGCAACATAGGAATTGGAAACACAGACCCACAATATAAAACTCAAATTACAAGTACATCTGCAAATAATGTAACAAATGTATTAGGATTACATAATGGAAGCAATCCAGCAGGAGCTGGTACTGGAGTAAGATTGTTATTTAAACTATCCAATTTTGAAAGTGCTGCTGAAACAAGAAAATTTGCTTCTATTGAAGGTATAGCTACTGCTGATTATAATGAAGCTATTGATTTAGTATTTAAAACAAAAGCAAATAATTCTGACCCTGCAGAAAGATTAAGAATAAATAGTGTTGGAAGTGCTACATTTAGCAGTTTAGGCACTGGAACGGTAACAGCAACAAGTGGAACATTGTCTACTGTTTCTGATATGAATTTAAAAGATGAAGACGGATTTATAAATAATGCTTTAGAAAAAGTATTAAAGTTAAAACCAAGATATTTTCATTGGAAAGAGGAAAGTGGATTACCAACTGATTTAAGGCAGTTAGGATTCTATGCTCAAGAGGTAAATGAGGCATTAGGAGAAGAAGCTGCAAACACTCCAAAAACTGAAAATGACAAATGGGGTATTTATGATAGAGGTATGATTGCATTTTTAACTGCTGCTATGCAAGAGCAACAAGTTCAAATAGAAGAATTAAAAGCATTGATTGCAGCTAAATAATTTTACCTAAATTTGTAAAAATAACCAAATATGACAATAACATTAAACGCAGAGCAAATTAAGCAATTAGATGGCTTTTTTCAAGAGTTACCGACAAAGTATGGCTTACCCCTTATTAAGTTCTTTGGTGAGCTAAATGAGGCTCAAAATGGGCAACAAACGGATTCTAAAGAAGTAGAGGTAGAAGGATAATGAAAGACTGCGGATATGCTATACGAAAGGCTTATTTCGACAAGATAAATGCTAACAACTACGAGTTATCGGTATATGATACCATAGCTCCAGATGGTGCCGAGCCTCCATTCTTGTTGATAAGTTCTCAGACATCAGTAGAAAATAGCGACAAAACAAGCTATAACTTTGATGTAAGCATACAGTTTGACATTGTATATAGGACATTTAAGTCTGGAGAGGTAGGTCAGAAGTCAGTGGATGAATGGGCTAATGGCTTATTGGAAATCATAGGAGTAGCTCCTGCAGATTACCCAAATGCTTCTCCAGATTTCAAAATAGTTACAAGGAATATGGTGTCAAACCAGGCTACTTTTGACTATGTAGAAGAAACATATATTTTTAGAAGAGTTATAGTGGTAAATCACTTTGTAACTCAAACAACATAAATAACATAAAAAAACAAATAAAATGGCAACAACTGGTGTATTTAACGGAACCCTATTGGTAGTAAAGATAGGTGGAGTAGCTGTAGCTCACTCTACATCTTGTTCTTTATCAGTATCAACAGACTTACCAGATTCTACTACAAAAGATAGTGGCGGATGGGCGGCTCAAATTCAAGGACTTCGTTCTTGGTCAGTAACTACAGATGGTTTAGCGGTAATCGAATCTGCTGCTGCTGGTGTAAACGTAGAAGATTTATTTTCTTCTGTAAGTTCAAGAACTGATGTAACTTTGACTTTCTCTACTTTCGTAAGTGGTGACAAGATTTGGACTGGAACTGCACAAGTTGAGTCTTTAGACTTTACTGGTGACATGGAATCTCCAGCTACTTTCTCTGCATCATTCACTGGAACTGGAGCATTAGTGATGACTACCAACGCATAAACTAAAAACCAAAATATATGAGAGGACAATTTAACCTATCACTTTCTGATGGTAAGGTAATACCGCTACGTTTCTGTACATGGTCTTTAAAGAGATTCTGTCAGTTACAAGGTATTAGCCCAGCAGAGATAGGAACAGCTTTAAGTGGTGAATCTGCTTTAGACGCTATCGTTAATTTAGTAAAAGCTGCTGCTGAATACCCTTTTTACAAAGAAGGTAGAACGCCAGACTTTAAGGATATTGATGTATGCGATTGGATTGATGACATTGGTGGTATGGCTGGAGCACAATTCCAAGATATCATACTTGCATTATCTCAAAGCATGAATAGCGGATTAGAGCAACCTGGTTCTACGTCAACAGAGGCTGGTGAAGAAAAAAAAAATTAGAATGGATTGACATAGAAAGATATACAATGGGGGAGTGTCAAATACTTCCCCATTTGTTTTGGGAGATGACCATGGCTGAATTAGACTTTGTTTGGTATGGTTATAGGCATAAAGAAGAGCAAGAGTGGGTAAAAACAAGATGGCAAACTACCATACTTGTCAATATGCAGCTACCTAAAGGAAAGAAGGTAAAGCCTACCGAACTTTTAGAGTTAGATTGCGACAAGAGGAATAGAAAGAAGAATGTTAAGATAATGAGTAACGAAGAGTTACAAGAGGTTCTAAAGAAATACGAAAATATTAAACCAATATAATAATGGCGAATCAAGAAGGTATTGATATTATAATTAAGGCCACCGACCAGTACACAAAAACCATAAATAACATTACGGCTTCTAATGAGCTAATGGGTAAAAGTGTTAAGAGTGTTCAAAAGGAACTTGACGCAACTACCAAATTATGGACAACTCTTAGAGTACAAGGACTTGACCCTGCAAGTGCATCAATGAAGGTATTGAAAATGAATGCAGAGCAATTGACCTTTACTCTTAATTCAATGAAAACTGCTGCAACTGGAGCTGGTAATGCAATAAATGGAAGTGCAGGTGGTTTAAAAAAATCAAATCAATTATATACTAATCTTGCCTTGGTTGTACAAGATTTGCCTTATGGATTTAGAGGTATTCAAAATAACCTTCCTGCTTTGCTTGGTAGTATTGCAGGAGTTGGTGGTGCCGCATATTTAGCATTTTCAGCAATAATAGCTGGGTTTACTATGTGGGATGAAGCACAAAGAAAAAAAATAGCAGAAAATAAGAAACTTAAAGAAAGTGAAAATGAAGTAGCAGATTCAATAAATAAATCTACTGCAAGTGCTTATAGCGAAATCGCTTCAATAAAATCTTTAACAGAAATAGCACAAAACAATAATGTTTCTATGGCTAAAAGACTTCTTGCTGTAAAAAAATTGCAAGAAGAATATCCAGCTTATTTTGGTAATCTAAATAAAGAGAAAATATTAAGCGGTGAAGTAAAAACTGCTATTGATGGAGTAACAGTTTCTTTATTAGCGAGAGCAAAAGCAAGTGCTATTGAAGGGAAGATAGGAGAAATGGCTGCTCAAGATTTGACAGATAGTGAAAGAAAAAATACTTTGCAGGATGAGAATAATAAGTTAGTTGCCGAAAGAATTAAGTTACAAAATATAATTGACCCAGGAGAAGATAGAAAGACAGCTGAATATATTGCAAATAATTATAATAAGATAGTTTGGGCTGAAAATAGATTAGTTGAAATTAAAAAAATTAAATTAAAAAATGACCAAGAAATAGACGCACTTGGAGTTAAGTTAAATAATTCAACATTAAAACAAATTAATCTTCAGTATTTATTAAATGGTTTAAAAGGTGAGTCTATAGATTTAGATAAAACACTTTTAAAAACTGACAAGCCAAAAGATGTTAAGGAAGAAAAGCAAAAGACTTATGATTTATTAGCTTATACAAAAACATTTTATGATGCAAAGTTAGCTTATGCAGTTGATGATGAACAAAAGCAATTAGAAATATTAAATCAAGAGCAATTAGCTTATGATGGTATGTATGCTTTAAAGATAATTTCTGATATTGAATATGCAAAAAGGTCAGCAGAAATTTATAAGCAAATTTATGGTATTAGAACTAATTTACTTAAAGAACAAGAAACTGAATCAAAAAAAGTATCTGATAGAGAATTACAAAATTCTTTAGATTCATTAAAAATACAATCTGATGTAGCAACTAAAATAGCTAATTCAAGCGGTAAGGCTACTTCTGCTGATAGAATAGCTATATTAAATGAATATAAAAATGCCTTATATGATTTAGCTTCTATTGGTGGCTGGACTGCAGAACAGTTTGATAAAATAGATGATGCTCTAAAAAGAGTTAATGGTGCAATAGAAGGTTCTAAAGATAATCTAAGAGATTATGAAGTTAGCTGGACAGATACATTAAATGTTATTAATAAAGCTATTGTTGATTTTGTTACAAATTCTATAGTTTCTTTATCAGAAAATCTTGGACAATTATTAGCTGGAGAAAAAGTACAGCCATTTGTAGCATTAACAGAATTATTAGCTGATGCTTTAAGTCAAATAGGTAAAGCATTAATAACATTAGCAGTTACGCAAAAATTAGCTTTATTATCGCTAAGCAACCCTCTTACATGGCCAGTAGCATTAGCGGCTGGTATTGCTGCAGTTGCGGCTGGTGCTGCCTTAAAATCATCTTTAAATGCTAAATCTGGAAATAGTAGTGGTGGTACAGTACAAAAGTTTGCTGATGGTGGTATTATATCTGGCCCTACATTGGGTCTTATGGGTGAATATCCTGGTGCATCATCTAATCCAGAAGTAGTTGCTCCTTTAGACAAACTTAAAGATATGATTGGCAGTGGTGGTGGAGGCGGTACTTTTGTATTAAGAGGACAAGACTTACTTTTGTCAGTAAATAGAGCACAAAGAGCATCAAATATTAAAGGCCAAAACATCATTTTAACATAATGGCATACGGATTAAATTATAATTTACAACAAGCATTAAGAGATGGAAGTTCTCTTTTTGTTAATATATACAAAGATGGATATACTGGTACTGTATATAATTATACTCCTACTTCTATAACTATTGAACCTAATACTATTAGTGATGAGCCAGAACCAGGAATAATATCTTCACAGCTAAACGTATCTTTTTTATTGTCATCACAAGCTGATTATGATAACTTTCCAGTTTTGCTTGATTATAATGATAGATTATATTATGTTGAATTAACTCGTACTCCTATTGGCGGAAGTGAAACAGTACTATGGAAAGGATATATGTTTAATGATTATGTTAATATTCCTTTTAGTACTGGTAATTTAGAAGTAAATATTACTTGTATTGATGCATTATCATTCATGAAAAATCTTATTTATCCTTATCCAGATAATATCAATACAACCACAAAGCTAAAAACAGTTATTTTAACTGGTTTAAACTGGTTAGGTTTCCCTACGCTTGGTGATTTATTCTCTACTTGTTCTTATTATGGCAGTGCTATGGATGATAGAGCAGATGGTACTGGTTACGAGCCATTTGACCAAACATATATTTATAAAAGAGATTTAGTTGGTAAAAACCTATATGACCTTATTGAACAAATAATGATATCATTTAATTGTAGGTTATTTCAATTTCAAGGTAACTGGTGGATTATGTCAGCAAATGAAATGGCTAAATCTACTATTTATTATTCACAATATAATGCTTCAAGTAATAACCTTGTTGCTTCTGGTACTATTGCTAATGGAGTTACTATAGCACCATATACAGCAGGTAATGTTCACTTTATAGATAATACTCAAAATAAAATAACAAGGAAAGGCTACCCAATTATTAAAGTTGATACTAAGGTTGAAGCACCAAGCAGCTATACTCATAATTCAAATTTTAAACAAGGAAGCACATTCCCAACTGGATGGACTTTTACATCATCTGGTGGTGGTGCTGTAACATGGATTCAAAATGCAAATGATGAATTTAATGTTGTTAGATTACAAGGAGGTGGTGGTAATTCTACTTTTTCTGCAATTGATACCTTTTCTCCTTTTGTATACCCAACAACATTTTCATTATCTTTTGATGCTATAGATAATCAATTAAGTTTTGACACATTATATATTCGTGTATCAATAAATAATTTTATAGATAGTATTTTTTATTTACAATCAGATGGAACATGGTCATTTACTCCAACTAATTTATTAGTAGATTATACAAATAAAGATGGTTCATTTCAAGGATTTTCAAGAGAGATAAGATTAGGAACTTTTGATATAAGCGGTACTAATTATAATGTATCTGGTAAATTAGGTATAGAATTTAGAGTTTTAAGTGGTGGAGATGCCTATATTAGAAATGCAAGAGCAGTACAAAATCTTAATCCTGCTATAGCTCAATCTTACTTAATAACAAGAACAGCAAGTACTGCTGGTTCATTAACTAAAGATTTTACATCATTCTTAGGATTATACAAGGCAGATTTACCTAATATATATGGCAATCTTTATTATTCAAATGGAACACAGATTACACAATGGTATAGCTTTGGAGCTGCTGGAACATTATTCCCTTCATTACCAGATTTAATAGCAAGAGAATTATCTAATTTATTAAGTAGAAACTATGCTACTTTAGAAGGGGATTTAGGGGAAACTTATAATGCTTTTGGTTTAATATACTTAGCAAATACTTATAGTGTTACAGATTCAGCTACTAATGCTTTATCTTATAATGGTAAAAAGTTCTTGTTAAATAGAGTTACTCCTAATTTATATATAAATCAAAATAATAGTTTACAATTATTAGAAATTACAAATACTAACAACTCTTCTACTTCAGTATCTCAGTGGATAGTAAGCTAAAAATAAAAATATGGCAATTTTAGGAACAGATGTTATTTTATACTACTTTAATGGGTCATCAAACGTGGCCTTTTCTTCATCTACTAATTGTACGTTTCAAACAAGTATGGAATTAATGCCAGTATCATCTATATCATCTGCTTGGGCTGTAGAATATAAACCAGATTTAACATCTTGGACAGTTGATTGCGATGGATTAATAGCTATTGATGGTTTTGATTATGAGGATTTTCTTAATTTGCAATACAATAGAACACAAATATTAATAAGATTTAGCGTAAATACATCTCCTGCTTATACAATAACTGGATATGCTAATATAATGAGTCTTTCATATAGTGGAGATGTTACTGGTGTGGCAACATATTCTGTTTCATTTCAAGGATGCAAAAGATACGTAATAGAATAAAAAATATAATATGGCAATTTTAGGAAGTAATTTAGCGTTATACTACAGAGCAGGTTCAAACAACTATGTTCCTTTTGCTGCTTCAACAAACTGCAATATGACTTCTAATACTGCTCAGATAGAAGTAACTAATTACAATACTGATTGGTTTAGGGATTACAAAATAGATATGTTAGACTGGAGTGTTACTTCAGACGGATTAATTACAATAGATTCTGTAGATTATAAAGATTTATTAGACTTTCAACTAAACAGAACAAGAATAGTTGTAAGGTTTTCTGCTATTGGCTTAAAGCAAAATGTATTTTTTGGTAGAGCCTATATTACAGATATAACATTAAATGGGCCAGTAGAAGGTGTAGCTACTTACTCTGTTACCGTTACTGGAGCAGGGCCTTTTAGATTTAGTGACCCTACTAATTGTATTAGATATTTAGTAAATATAACAAGTGCTGGAGGTGGTACAATAGAATGGTTAGATTGTGATGGGGGTGGATTATTAGCAAAAACTGTTTCAAATCCTTCAACATTCTATCAATGTGCTGAAGTTGTTGGTGGATTAGGACAAATTTCAATAATAAGCGGAACTGGAACTATTAGTCCAGATGGATATTGTTCAGAATAAATTAACAAAAATAAAAATATAATAAAATGGCAATTAACGGAACAAATGTAATTTTAAGAAAAAGCGGAGTTGTATTTGCAGCTTCTACTTCTTGCACATTAGAGGTATCATCAGACCAAGTAGATGTTACAAACAAATCATCTAATAGAAAAAAAGAGTATATGTATGGATTTAATGGATATACTATTAGTTGTGATGGTCTAATTACTTTAGATGATTATGACTATTTTGATATGCTTACAGACCAAAAAAATGGTACTACTATAACTGTAACTTTCACAGTTGACACAAAAGTAATTACTGGTACTTGTAATATTGAGTCTGTATCAGTTGAAGGCCCAGTTGAGGGAGTTGCAACTTATTCTGTTAGCTTACAAGGAACTGGAGATTATACTTTAGCATAATATGAAACATCTTAGAGACTATATACTTATAATTGGATTCTTTTTCTTAGGTGTATTTGCCTATGAATCATGTCATAAGGCTAATAAAACAGAGGATATTGACCTATCCAAGTACCAAAAAATCAAAGAGGTGCATGATACTCTGTACACAAAAACGTACAGAAATAGGTACATAAAAGGGGATTCTATCCCTTTTGTTATTATAGCTACAGATACGACTACTATTCACGATACAGTACGCATACTAAATGATTATAATGCAGTTGTATCTTATACTGATACCATTAAGCAAGATTCTAATATCTTTGTGATTAATGATACCATAACCAAAAATCGTATCAAATCAAGGTCTTTTGAGTCCAAGATTACCGAAAAAACCATCTATGTTAAGGAGTTTTATGCAGAGAAAGCTAAGTATAGGCTTTTTTACGGCATAAGAGGCGATTTTAGCCAATCTAATGGCTTAGAGGTAGTAAGTCCTGGTTTGATGCTAAATGCCAAAAATAAGGCTCTAATAGGTCTTAATGTTAATATTAATAAAAATAATAATATGAGTTACTCTGGTAGTTTGTATTTTAAAATAGGTAGAAAGTGATAAAGTTTATAAAGGATATGTTTTCTGGAGGTTCAGAAGTTAGCTCAAAAAGAGTAGCTGGTATGATTTCTTTGTTTTGTGCAATAACTGGAATATTTGCAGCGTTATTATCTCAAACAGCTTTTGACTCATTGCTTATGTATTCTGCAACTTTATTGTCAGCAAGTGTTGTAACATCAATTTTTAACAAGAAGTAACAATGTCAAACTTTAACGATTTGAACTCAGATTTAACTCCAGTAGGAATAACATTTACAGCCGTTTCATGGCTTAATATTTTTGGGATTGTGCAAATTAACCCATTGCTACAGTCTATAGTTTACTTAATGACTATTGCATGGTTAGGAATGCAGATGTATGGATTCTTAAAAAAGCAGTTTAATAAAAAATCCTAATTTAGTGCTCTATGAGACTAACGCCAAACTTTACATTAGCAGAATTTACTCGTAGCGAATCAGCTAAAAGACATGGTGTGTCTAATCAGCCAACCCCAGAACATATACAAAATATCAAAATACTTTGCGAAAGAGTATTAGAGCCTATTAGAATGAAGTTCGGCCCTCTCATTTTATCATCTGGATATAGAAGTAAAGTTCTCAATCATTACATTGGAGGCAGTTTAAAATCACAACATTGCGAGGGAAAAGCGGCAGACCTGGACATGGATGGTGTGGATGGTGTAACAAACAAAGAGATTTTTGAATACATAAAGAACGAGCTTGAATTTGACCAACTAATAAATGAGTTTAATTACTCATGGATTCATGTAAGCTATAACTTAGGCAAAAACAGAAAGCAAGTATTAGATGCTTTAAAAGTAAACAATAAAACTGTTTATGCTATCCACAAAGACTAACCAAACCAACCAATATGGCATCGAAAAAAAATGTGCTTGTCATAGGAGATACGCACGAACCATTCTGTCACCCACTTTATAGGAACTTTTGCCTTGAAGTGTATAACAAGTTTCAATGCTCCGAAGTAGTACATATCGGAGATGAAGTAGACAATCACGCAATCTCTTATCATGAATCTAAGCCAGACGGTCATGGAGCTGGATATGAGGCTGATTTAGCTCAAGCAGCTATGTATAAATGGTACAAGGCTTTCCCTAACGTCAAGGTCTGTATCGGTAATCACTCAGCCCTACATAAAAGAAAGGCTCAAACAAGCGGTTTACCAGAGAGATTTATCAAATCATACGAACAAGCATGGGATGCTCCTAAAGGCTGGAAATGGGCCTTAGAATGGGAAATAGACGGTGTTCTATATACTCATGGCACTGGAAGTTCTGGACAAGCTGGTGCAATCAATAGAGCAAGAGATGCTCGACAATCAACTGTTATAGGTCATATCCATAGTTTTGGTGGTGTTTTATACTCATCATCAGATAAGGACATGATATTCGGCATGAACGTAGGCTGTGGTATCGATATTGATGCCTATGCTATGGAATATTCACGACCTTTCCCCAAAAGACCAACATTAGGCTGCGGAGTGGTGTTAGATGGCGGAAGAGTTGCTATATTTGTTCCAATGCCATTAGGCAGTAAGATTATTAGGTTACCTAAGAAGTAACAATAGTTTAGTAAATATTTTTAAAGTGTGTATTACATTGATTATCAATGCAGTATGCACTTTTTATTTCAGTATCAATTAAATCGTAAATTTGTATGAACAGAGAAGTAGACGTAAAGATTAACCAATTAATGAAGGAGAAAAGCAATTTAGAAGCAAGGCTTGAATTGATTGTTAGAGAATTGCGACTTACTGTTCTTAAAAATAGTATCACAAATGTTAATGCACATCATACAACTGACAGAAGATGAAGATGAAAGCTATGAGTTCCAAGATAATTCAGAGGAATCAGATGCTTATATCAACATATACCAAGTAGTTAGCGTTACTGCTGATGAGGAAAATGATGAAAGGTGCTTTGTGTATATGACAAATGAGGACTACTTCTATGTGAACGAATCAATGAATAGTTTTATAATGAGGTATCAAGCAATGCTTTATGGCTCAGTTTTAACTAAATTTTATGATAGTTCTAATAAACAGAATTAAGATGCTCTCTCATAGGTGTTTGGTTGGTTTTGGTGAAGGCTCCAGGTAAAATCTGGGGCTTTTTTTATAATAAAGAACCCCCCATAAGAATATGGAGGGCCACCTATTTATCTACAAAACACAACACTTTACTTTTTTTGGTACTCTTTCACTGCAAATGTAACTAATCCAACAATAGAAAGTACATATAAACCTCTAAAGGTTAAATGCCAAAACATAGGATTCCATTCTGCAATAAGGAAAGCAAATGGTACATAAACCATTACCATTAATGCTATCAGTCCAACCATTGCTTCAAGTATATTTTTCATAATAGTTAATTTAGAAAGGTAGTTTTTCTCTTACTTCGCCATCTGGCTTCCATGGGTCAATTTCTACATAGAAATCTGATTCACCAGGATTGTGAGACTTCTTCATCTTTACTAAGATGTTAGCCCATCCTTTGTTATCTTTAGCAAAGTCATTTAACTTTTGTAAGTCATCTGGCCCTAAAGAGATTTTTCTTAAACTACCGAATGCTGTTGTTAGTGTAAAGCATCTCCCAAGGTAGAGTTCTTTTGATTTAGACATTTTGTTTGGTTTTTATTGTTATAAACTTTTTTTTAATTGCTCTTTTAACTTAGTGAGGTAAAGACTAAAGTCTAATGCCTCTTCTATAGCGTGTTCAATCCATTGTTCTGTTATTAGGTCATTTCTGTCAAGGTCGGTTCCGTATTTCTCAAATCCAATCCTTGCTCTGTCTTTTAAACGATTGATAACATTCTCAACGACTGAATCGTACTCGTAGTTATTCTGCATCTTTTTTATATTTTTTTACTTGTGCTTTTAAGGCTTCTCTCCACTTTAAGTCTACAGTTCCATCATCCAAGATGTCTTGAATAAGCTGTATTGTTTCGTTAGATACAAACTCTTTAGCTTTTTTAGTAGCTTTTACTACTTTCTCTTCTTTGTTTTCTAATTCTAAGTTTTCCATAATTTAATTTTTATCTGCCTTGGCCTCTATATTGTTTAGGCTTCGGACTGTGTTTATTGTAAGATTTTTTAGCCCTACCCATTTTTCGCTTCCCGAAATTCTTTTTCTGATTCCCTCCAGCAGAAGATTTTAGTTTCGCCATCTTTAAATATTTCTAATTTTATTGTTTCGTCTGATGTCTGGCTACATAACATACTTGCTCCACCTGCTAATCCTAACTGAGTTAAAAAAGTAAACTGCTCTGGACTAATCCTATCGCCTAACTTCTTAATCTCACAAGCTACAAACTGACCATGTTTCTTATCATAACCGATAATATCTGGAACTCCTTTCCTCCCAATAAACGCCCTACCTTTTACAGCAAGGTTATTATTTCTCCATACTTCCATCCCTCTTTGTCCTAAATAGTCAATCATCATTTTGGTCAGCTCGGAAGCTGTTTTGTATGTTGCCATAAACCAAAGTTACAATATATTTATATATATTATACATAACGAATCATCTCCTCTATTGGAACTTGCACATATTTGACGTTTCCTTCGACCTTGGTATTGTTCACTCTAAAGTACCTACGAGCCTTTTTTCTTAGCATTTCTGACCTCATAAAGTATATCCTATCCCTTAAATCAAAGTTAATAGCAAAGAACTCTACATTTTTATCAGCTATGCCAGAAGGCTGGTTATCTCTCTCATATTCTAACCACATAAATCCATCTAACAATGCTGTAGGCATCTGTATTACTAAAATCTTAGTGTTCTTAGCAAACAACTTAATAGCTTGATAGGTACCATCAGCATTACGAGCCTCTTCTATCTCGAACTTACGTCTGTTCCTATAGCCATTATGCTTACCCATATTTTAGGTTATTTGTTTTGGTTATAGGTTTGATAATAATAAGTTTCTGAATCATAAAATTCACTTTTTATTGTATGACCATAATATGCAGCATTCATTATTTGTTCTTTTTCATCTATAAGCAACAATTTTGCTTTTTTATAAACAGATGTTCCTTCCAAATCCATAATTTCTAAATGTTCAATTAATTCTTGTATTGCTGTTTTCATAGTTTAATTTGTATAGTCAATAAATGTCATTGTCTCTGGTAAGAATCTTAATGGTAAGTTTTTTGTTGTGCCATGTCTGTTCTTCTCAACCTTACAGATAACTAAATCATTGGTAGCATATTCTGTTCCACCAATCTCTATTGGGTTAGTCATCTCATAGTAATTAGGTCTCATCAGCATAATAACTGCATCAGCATCTTGCTCGATAGAACCAGATTCTCTTAGGTCAGATAGTTGTGGCATCTTATCTCCTCGTTCCTCTACTCTACGAGATAATTGAGATAGGGCGATAATGGGTACTTGTAACTCTTTTGCTAAGGATTTAAGGCTTCTGCTTATTAAACTCACCTCCTGCTCTCGGTTTTGGTTGTTTTTGCCTTGTCCACTCATAAGCTGTAGGTAGTC
>B570J13894_1000001_pt1 | contig 71026 bp, 65 predicted proteins | sample LakMenepilimnion_FD_13894 | JGI IMG/M metagenome (IMG submission 13894) | reverse complement strand
CCCATGGATCTTCTTTTAAAAATCTTACACAAGCATCAAACGTAGCTCCACCCCATGCTTCAATTGACCAAAAGCCAAGTGAATCTAATTGCGGACATATAGGAAGCATGTCCTCAGTGCGAAGTCTCGTCGCAATTTGACATTGATGCCCATCCCTTAAAACTAATTCTGTAATATGTATTTTTTTCATATCTATTTAAATACCTTCATGTGCTGCAATCGCTGCTGAAATAGCTGCAGCCATTAACTCAGGTGGAAATTGACTTTGATAATTTATAAGCTCCGGATGGTCGTCCACAAAGCTTGTATTGAAATTCGCTTCTTTAAACTGTTTATTATTCATAATTTCTAAATAATAAGGGATTGTTGTTTTAACTCCAAATACAACAATATCATTGAGGGCTCTCTTGCCACGTTGCATCACACTTTCCCAGTTTAACGCCCATACAGTTAACTTTGCGCACATAGAGTCGTAATAAGGGGGAATGACATAGCCAGTATATATCGAAGCATCAATTCTAACGCCGGGTCCGCCAGGTGCATAATAACGCGTAATTTTTCCAAAGGATGGCATGAAGTCATACTTTGGATCTTCCGCATTAATTCGATATTCAATTGCAAAGCCTCGAAACTGAATTTCTTCTTGTTTGTATTGTAATGATAATCCAAAGGCAATTCTTATTTGCTCTTGAACAATATCAATACCGGTAATTGATTCAGTAATTGTATGTTCAACTTGAAGACGGGTATTCATCTCCATAAAGTAAAAATTATTTTCAGCATCCAAAAGGAATTCTACGGTACCCGCGTTCTCGTAATTCACAGCTTTGGCAGCTTTCACTGCAAGTTCACCCACATAATTTCTTTGAGCGTTTGTAAGCTGAGGGGAGGGTGCGATCTCAATGAGTTTTTGATTGCGCCTTTGAATAGAACAATCCCTTTCAAAAAGATGAACCACATTGCCAGAGCTATCAGCCAGAATTTGAACTTCGATATGCTTAGGTGATACGATACATTTCTCAATAAAAACCTCGGGTTTGCCAAAGGCTTTTGTAGCTTCAGAAATCACTCGATCATAATTAGCAATGAGCTCTTTTTCATTATTACAACGTCTAATACCTCGTCCACCACCACCGTTAGTCGCTTTAAGCATGATAGGGTAACCAATAGAAGAGGCAAGTTTTTTAGCTTCATCAAGACTCTCAATATTGCCTTCACTTCCAGGAATAACAGGTATTGCAGCTGCAATCATTGCTGTTCTTGCTTGAATCTTATCTCCCATTTGACGAATAATATCGGCATTAGGGCCAATAAATTTGATATCTCGTCTGGCACATATTTCGGCTAATTCAGGGTTTTCAGATAAAAACCCATATCCTGGATGGATTGCATCACATCCTGAAGTAACGGCGATATTCACAATATTATGTGCGTTTAAATAGCCGGCAAGAGGGTCTGCACCTACATTGTAGGATTCATCGGCTTTTTTGACGTGAAGCGCATGGCGGTCAGCATCTGAATAAATGGCTACGGAAGTGATATCGAGCTCAGAACAGGCACGAATCAGCCTTACCGCTATTTCACCACGGTTCGCTATGAGAATTTTTTTGAACAATGAAAAGCCTTAAGTTTTTAGTGAAATGTCACTAAATTAGGGTTAATTTAAGAAAATTATAGCATGTCATTTCTTATATAATAATGATGTCTTTTACCCCGAAATCTATTGATGGAACAGCATATAGACAATATTGATTTTTCAAGAAAATCGAGAGAAATTCGTGATATAATTCGCCTCTCTGATTTTGAGCGATTGCAAGATTTATGCTTAAATCTCGAAGATTCAATTGCTTTTGTTTTAAGAGGCTTCGAAAATAAACATAGAGAAGCTTGTTTAGAACTATTCATCGAAGGTAAATTAGATTTAATTTGCCAAAGATGTTCGGAAAAATTAGAGCATACGATTTTTTTAAAATCAGGATTTTTAATTAAAGAAGAGACGCAGTTAACTGATTTTCAAGTTGACGATCATGCGGATTACGACTTAATTGAGGGTAGTGCAAAGATGGATGTATTAAGTCTTATTGAAGACGAAATCTTACTTTCTATGCCTGGTGCACCAAAACATGAAAATGATAAGTGCTACTACAAAAAAACTGATGGTGTGTTAGATCGCATTCATCCGTTTGCTGATTTAAAACAAAAATTATATAAAAATTAAATTTAGGAGTTGCTATGGCTGTTCAGCAGAATAAAAAATCACCTTCAAAACGTGGAATGCATCGTTCTCACGATTTTTTATCAAATCCCCCACTTGCTGTAGAACCAACTACTGGCGAAGTTCATTTACGTCATCACGTTAGCCCAACAGGCTACTATAGAGGCAAAAAAGTTATTCAGAATAAATCAGAATAATTCTTCTTAATTATTCTGATTTATTACTTTCATTGCTCTTAAACGTTAAGAGAACAAATGACAATTACCCTAGCAGTTGACGCAATGGGAGGGGATCATGGTCCCTCAGTCACTATCCCAGCCTCCATAAATGCGTTATCAAAATATGACCAACTTCACATTATTTTAGTTGGCGATAAAGAGCTTATCCAAATAGAGCTCCAAAAAAATAAATATACCAATACCCGTTTATCTATTCAGCATGCAAGTGAAGTAGTTGAAATGGATGAATCTCCTCAAAGTGCTTTAAAAAATAAAAAAGATTCTTCCATGCGTGTTGCAATTAATTTAATTAAGGAAGAAAAGGCTCAGGCTTGCGTAAGCGCTGGCAATACTGGTGCACTTATGGCAACCGCCCGTTATGTATTAAAAATGTTGCCGGGGATTGATAGACCTGCCATCGCATCGAGCTTGCCTAGTCAAAAAGGTACAACTTACATGCTGGACCTAGGCGCCAATACAGACTGCACGGCCGAGAATTTATTGCAATTTGCAGTCATGGGCGCCATGCTTGTCAGTTCTGTAACGGGCAATCCAAAGCCCTCCGTAGGGCTTCTTAATATTGGCTCAGAAGATATGAAAGGTAATGAAGTTGTAAGGCAAGCAGGAGAATTACTTCGTCGAAGTCACCTTAACTTTTATGGTAATGTTGAAGGTAATGACATCTTTAAAGGCACAACTGATGTCGTTGTATGTGATGGGTTTGTGGGGAATGTTGCATTAAAAACAGCTGAAGGTATTGCGCAGCTTATGGGCCGATTTTTAACACAAGAATTCAAACGTAATTGGATTACAAAATCTATGGCATTTGTTTCTTTGCTTGTACTTAATCGATTCAAAAAAAGGCTTGATCCTAGAAGATACAATGGCGCTAGCTTTTTAGGTCTTAAAGGTATTGTAGTTAAAAGTCATGGTGGGGCTGATAGTTATTCTTTTTTCTATGCTATTCGGACAGCCATTGAAGAATCCAAAAATAATGTTTTAGAGAACATACAAAAACAACTTGAATTAGAAATACCCCTAGATATTTCATCGTCAGAAAATTTATGATTTATTCAAAAATTACAGGGACTGGAAGCTATCTTCCCGAAAAAATATTAAGTAATCTTGATCTTGAAAAAATGTTTGAGACGACGGACGAATGGATTACGACAAGAACAGGTATTAAAGAAAGACATATTGTTTCAGCGCATCAATATACAAGCGATTTAGCGACAGAAGCGTCTAAACAAGCAATAAAGGCTTCTGGTATTGATGCAAATAAAATTGATCTTATTATTGTGGCGACAACTACGCCAGATAAAGTATTTCCAAGCACAGCTTGTATTGTTCAGACAAAGCTTGGCTTATCTTTATGTCCAGCATTTGATATTCAAGCGGTATGCAGTGGTTTTGTGTATGCGCTATCTGTTGCAGATAGTTTCATTAAAACAGGTGCAGCAAAATGTGTGTTAGTGATTGGCGCAGATACCATGTCTCGCATTACAGATTATTCAGATCGAAGCAATGCTATTCTTTGGGGTGATGGCGGGGGTGCTGTTATTCTTGAAGCATCAGATGAACCGGGTATCTTGTCTACCCACATTCATGCGGATGGCGCTTATGAGAAATTACTCCATGTCCCCAGCGGTGTATCTCACCAAAAAGGTAAATCTACTATAGAGATGCAAGGCAACCAGGTTTTCAAAATAGCTGTGAATACATTAGATTCTATTGTAGATGAAACACTTGAAATGAATCAATTAGATAAGTCAGACATTGACTGGCTTGTTCCCCACCAAGCCAATATTAGAATTTTAGAAGCAACTGCAAAAAAATTGAATATGAGCATGGATCGCGTCATTGTTACTATCGACAGACATGGAAATACTTCAGCTGCTTCGATCCCTTTGGCCCTTGATACAGCCATTCGTGAGGGTAAAATAAAAAGAGGGGAAACGCTTTTGATGGAAGCATTCGGTGGTGGATTTACCTGGGGATCTGCTTTAATAAAGTATTAAAAATCATATAGTTAATGATAATATATCAAGTAAATTATGAATAAGTTTTCTTTTATTTTTCCTGGTCAAGGCTCACAAACTGTCGGCATGATGGCGGATTTTAATAACCATCCATTAATTCAATCGACTTTTAATGAAGCGTCTCAAATTCTTAATATTGATTTTTGGAAAATGGCGACCGAGCCTAATGAAGACATAAACCAAACAGTTCATACGCAACCTATACTTCTTACAGCGGGCATAGCGACTTGGCGTGTTTGGAAATCTAAAACAGATCTACTCCCTAGTTATCTTGCAGGTCATAGCCTGGGTGAATATACCGCTCTTGTTGCTTCAAATGCGATGGAATTTAAAGACGCGTTAAAGCTTGTCAAATATAGAGCTGAAGTCATGCAAAAAGCTGTGCCTGAAGGTGTAGGTGCTATGGCTGCTATTCTTGGTATGTCTGACTCAGATGTCATGAATGCATGCAAAGAAGCTCAAGGAAATGAGGTTGTAGAAGCAGTCAACTTTAACTCACCAGGGCAAGTTGTGATTGCTGGAAATGTTTTAGCAGTAGAACGAGCTATTGAAATAGCAAAATCAAAAGGCGCTAAGCGAGCGATTCTGCTTCCCGTTAGCGTTCCTTCACATTGCTCTCTTATGCAAAAAGCATCTGAAGAATTAAAAGAATATTTAACCAATATTACAATTAAAAAACCAAATATTCCTGTTATCCATAATGTGGATGTTTTGGAACATAATGATGCAAATGAAATTAAAGATGCACTTTCAAAACAACTCTGTCATCCAGTAAGATGGGTTGATACCATTGAAAAGATAGCATTTAATAAAATTAGTGATATTGCAGAATGCGGCCCAGGCAAAGTTCTTACAGGCCTAACCAAGAGAATCTCTCCTGAATTAAAAGGTGTTGCTCTTGTTAATGAAAGTGCAATAGATGAATTTAAAGCACTTATACAATAAAACTATCTAGGGAAAATTATGTTTATTAATCTTGAAAATCAAGTTGCACTTGTCACTGGCGCTAGCCGAGGTATTGGACAATCAATTGCTTTAAGTTTAGGAAAACAAAATGCTTTTGTCATTGGCACCGCAACAACGGAAGATGGCGCTCAAAAAATTTCAACATTTCTCAAAGAGCAAAATGTTTTAGGTAAAGGTATTAAATTAGATGTGAATGATAATGAAGCTATCTTAAAAACTGTTGATGGCATCATTAAGGAGCATGGTGATATATCAATCCTTGTAAATAANGCCGGGATTACTAAAGATATGTTACTCATGCGCATGAAAGAAGAAGAGTGGGATGATGTTATGTCAACCAATTTAAAATCTATTTTTCGCATGAGCCAGGCCCTNATTCGCAGCATGATGAAAAGTCGCTACGGTAGAATTATTAATATCACTTCTGTAGTTGGNCATATGGGTAATGCAGGTCAAACAAATTACGCTGCCGCAAAAGCTGGCGTAACTGGATTCACAAAATCATTAGCTAAAGAAATTGGTAGTCGAGGNATNACTGTCAATTGTGTTGCGCCTGGCTTTATTGATACGGATATGACAAAAGGATTGTCAGATGAACATAAAAAGCAGCTTCTCGATCATGTGCCATTAGGACGACTAGGAAGTCCTGAGGATATTGGTGCTGCAGTAAGCTTTTTAGCTTCAAAAGAAGCTTCTTATATCACAGGTGAGACACTTCATGTCAATGGCGGAATGCTAATGATTTAGTTATTTTTTTAACTTTATTACAAAATTCTTAACAAGATTTGTTAAAATAACGCATGGCCTGAGGGTCATTTCTTAAATAAAGGGGTATTTTAGATGTCTGACATCGAACAACGTGTAAAAAAAATTGTTGCAGAACAACTTGGCACTAAAGAAGCTGATGTAAAAAATACATCATCATTTGTAGATGATTTAGGTGCTGATTCACTTGATACAGTTGAACTCGTAATGGCTTTAGAAGAAGAGTTTGATTGTGAAATTCCTGACGAAGAAGCTGAAAAGATCACCACAGTTCAGCAAGCTGTTGATTACATCAACAAAAATCTAAAATAATTCATATGTTATTTAACCTTTTCTAAATATTGAAAGGGTTGGGTTTATTCCATGACGAAGAGAAGAGTTGTAGTCACCGGTTTAGGTTTGATTACTCCTGTTGGTATAGGGGTAGCAGAATCATGGGCTAATATCATCAATGGTCAATCAGGCATAGGTAAAATTACCAAATTTGACTGCTCAGCATTTCCTTCACAAGTTGCAGGTGAGGTCAAAAATTTCGACCCGCTTGCGTACATTCCTCCCAAAGATGCAAGACGCATGGATACCTTTATTCAATTTGGTATCGCAGCAGGCATAGAAGCATTTAAAGATTCCGGTATTGAAGTAAATGACAGCAATAGTGAGCGCATTGGCGTATCGGTTGGGTCTGGCATTGGTGGCATTAATTTGATTGAATCTACAGGTGAAGTATTTGATGAAGGTGGTGTTCGGAAGGTATCGCCATTTTTTATTCCTGGCACGATTATCAATATGATTTCCGGCAATCTTTCTATTATGCTTAATTTAAAAGGCCCTAATGTTTCTATTGTTACTGCATGTACAACAGGAACTCATTCAATAGGTGATGCGGCACGTATGATCGAATATGGCGATGCAGATGTGATGTTAGCTGGGGGTTCGGAAGCTGCTATTACTGAATTATCAGTCGCTGGATTTTCTTCAGCCAAAGCACTTTCATCACGCAATGATGATCCAAAAACAGCAAGTCGCCCATGGGACAGAGACCGCGACGGTTTTGTTATTGGCGAAGGTGCTGGAGTAATGGTGCTTGAGGAGTATGAACATGCAAAACAAAGAGGCGCTAAAATTTATGCAGAACTATCAGGCTACGGAATGAGTGCTGATGCATATCATATTACCGCGCCCAATATGGACGGTCCAAGACGCTCAATTGTCAATGCATTGAAAAATGCGCATGTGAATACAGATAATGTGCAATATATTAATGCGCATGGAACATCTACACCTCTTGGCGACCTTAATGAAACTAATGCGATTAAAGCCTCATTTGGAAACTACGCAAAAAAACTTGTTGTAAATTCTACAAAATCAATGACAGGGCATTTATTAGGCGGGGCAGGCGGCATTGAGTCCGTATTCACTGTGCTAGCTATTCATAACCAGATTTCTCCGCCCACTATTAATATTTTCAACCAAGATCCTGAATGTGATCTTGATTATTGTGCCAATGAAGCAAGGCCAATGAAAATTGAGGTTGCACTTAAAAATAACTTTGGCTTTGGTGGCACTAACGGAAGCCTTGTATTTAAAAGGCTATAGATTTTTATAAATGGGTTTAATCCAAAATGAACTCATTGATTAATTCACAACTGGCCGTTTAACTTGTCAAAACAATTCCTCATTAACGGTAAATTTCAGCATATCAGTCCATTTGACCGTGCATTCCAATATGGCGATGGTATTTTTAGAACTTTTGTAGTGGAAAATAAAAAGCCTCGCCATTGGAAATATCACTATAAAAAAATAGCTCAAGATTGTCTTGCGATTAAAATCAAGCCTCCCAAAGAAAAAGAATTGCTTTCTGATATTGCTTCTTTGTTTAGAAGTAATAAAAAAGCAGTAGGAAAGTTTATTATTTCGAGAGGCCTTAGTGAGCGAGGTTATAAATTCAATAAGGACATCGTTCACAATCGTTTTTTAATTAAAACTAAAATGCCAAGCTACCCAAAGGCGATCTTTAGGTCAGGCGTCAATCTTTATGTATGCAAGCACAAACTTAATCCTACTGTTCTTTCAGGAGTTAAACATCTAAATAGACTAGAGAATATTATGGCAAGACAGGAGTGGAAAAGTGATCAGTATGCCGATGGTATTCTTCTTGATAGTGATGGTAATGTCATCGAATGTATTTCAAGCAACATATTTATGCGTATCGGTAAAGTTATTTACACTCCAAAAATAAGCAACATTGGCATTAAAGGAGTCACAAGAGAATTAATCATTAAAATATCAAGTCAGTTAGGCTTTAAAGTGAAAGAAGCTATATTTAGTTTAAATAAACTTTTAGAGGCTGATGAGGTCCTAATAACAAACAGTTTGTTTGGTGTCTTGCAGGTTAAAAAAATTAAAAATATATCTTGGAAACATCAAGATTCAGCATCACTATTTAACCAGTCACTCGAGAGTTTAAATACATGAAAAAATGGTTAATTCGATTAATGATTATTTTCATACCTTTATTGGTTTGGATCATTCACTTCTTGGTAACACCGCTTAATATCAATAAAGCAGATTTAGCCATTGAAATTGAACCTGGCAGCAGTCTTAAAGCGATAGCCTTTCAACTTGTTGATGAAAAAATACTTAATGAACCATGGCGATTTATTATTCTCACTAAAGCATTAGACCAATCTAAAAAGCTAAGACCAGGCAATTACAACCTTAATCCAAATATTACGCCTTATCAGTTATTAAAATCATTCGTAGAGGGAAGGGCAACCGAAGGATCAATAACTTTTATAGAAGGACAAGACTTTCAATCAATGTTGGAAAAAATAAAAGCTAACGATAGTATTAAAAAAACAATGAAGCCTTATGATACTAAAGCTATTGCAGCAGCAGTAGGTATTCCATACGAATCAGTTGAAGGACAATTTTTCCCTGATACTTATTATTTCAGTAGAAATACTTCAGACATTGAAATTTTAAAAAGAGCTTATAAGGCCATGCAAAAAAAATTAAATTATGAGTGGGCCCGCCGAGCAGAAGAGGTCCCCTATAAGAATAGTTATGAGGCGCTGACGATGGCATCCATTATTGAAAAAGAAACAGGAAAATCCATAGAGGCTAATCTTATTTCAGGCGTATTTATACATCGATTAAATATTAAGATGAAACTTCAAAGCGACCCTACAGTCATTTATGGGCTTGGTAAAAAATTTACGGGTGATATTACAAAAAAAGACTTGCTTACAGACACCCCTTATAATACTTATACAAGAGAAGGATTGCCCCCAGCCCCTATTACTATGCCAGGTTTAATTTCTATTCGGGCCGCACTTCACCCTACAAAAACTGATGCACTTTATTTTGTGGGAAAAGGTGATGGGACCCATTATTTCTCTGCAAATTTAAATGAACATAATAGCGCTGTTAGAAAGTATCAGATCAAATGACAATTAAAGGTAAATTTATTACGTTTGAAGGTGTCGATGGCGCAGGTAAAAGTACACATATAGATGAAGTTATTTCATTCTTTGAGTCACAAAAAATTGCAGTGAAAAGAACAAGGGAGCCTGGTGGAACAAAACTTGGAGAAAAATTAAGAGAATTGCTTCTTTATGATGATATGGATCCAGAAACAGAAACGCTTCTTATGTTTGCCGCTAGAAGGCAACACATAGCAGAAATAATTAAGCCAGCCCTAGATGCAGGAATTTTTGTACTGTCTGATCGGTTTACTGATGCAACTTATGCATATCAGTATGGTGGTAAACAAGTGGCCTACTCTAAAATACAAACACTAGAAGCATGGGTTCACCCTGACCTTAAGGCTGACCTTACATTGCTATTCGATTTACCTGTTGAGATAAGTATTGATCGGTTAAAGAGGAATAGAACACCTGATAAATTTGAAAAAGAAAGTGAAGCTTTTTTTAACCGGTTGAGAAATGTCTACCTAGATCTTGCAAGGCAAAATCCTAGTCGCTATAAAATCATAAATGCAAATCAACCCATTGAAGCTGTGTCTCAGGATGTTATTGAGGCTATTAAAACTATCTTATGATCGATTCCATTTACCCTTGGTTTCAAGATACTTGGACTGCCATTTATAAAAATGAAAAATTACCGCATGCATTAATTTTTAAAGGCAAAGAGGGAATTGGAAAATACGATTTTGCAATCACATTTGCAAAGTCTTATTTATGTCAAACTCCTCTTTCTAATCATTTGCCTTGTGAGACATGTTCAAGTTGTGAGTGGTTTCCAGATTCGCATCCAGACTTTAAACATATTGCACCTATTGAAAGCGACGATGATACGTCTTCAAAAAGAAAAACTATCCGTAAAAAGAGTATTGTTATTGATCAAATTCGTGAGCTTTCAGAATATTTAGAACTTTCAGCTCATCAAGAAAAAGGTAGGCGTATTATTTTAATTGAACCAGCAGATTCACTTAACCAGTCTGCGTCGAATGCGCTCCTGAAAATTTTGGAAGAACCACCAGAAAATACTCTATTTATTCTGATAACCAGCCAAGCACAAAAATTAATTGCTACTATTCGTAGTCGCTGCCAATTGCTAGATCTTCGAGGTCCATCATTAGATGAGGCGAGACTATTTTTGGATGGAAAAAAAATAGCGCATGAGGAAAGTTTGCTTTCATTTACTGGTGGCTCGCCATTCAACGCTATTAAAGAGTTAGAAAATCAATCGGAGAGAACTGTTATTACACAACTATTATCTCAGGGACATAAGATTGATATTACTAAAATCAATTATACGATTCTGACTCAAGGATTAGATTGGACAGTAAATATGATTCAAAAATGGGCTTTTGATTTATTGCTTAATTTCCATACACAGCAAAGTTATTATTTTAAAAACGAAGAAGCACGAATCCATTCACAAGCTAAGCAGGTTAACTTAGGTGCATTACTTATATTTGCAAATGAATTGAATGAATTAAAAAAAATTGCATCTCACCCCATTAATCAAGAACTTCAATTGCAAAATATTTTTATTAAATATAAACAGATTTTCGAGCCGTCATGACTAGTTTTGTTGATTCTCATTGCCATATTAATTTCCCAGAGCTTTACGCAAATATAGATACTATTTTTTCTAAAATGGTGTCTAATAAAGTCACACATGCCTTATGTGTGAGCGTAACTTTAGATAAGTTTCCTGATATTTTTAAAATAGCAAATACCTACCCACATATTTTTGCTTCCGTAGGTGTCCATCCTGATTATGAGGACATTGNGGAGCCTACCGTTGAAGAGTTGTGCCGATACGCTAAAGAGAAAAAGGTGGTAGCTATTGGCGAAACTGGACTTGATTACTTCAGAGTCCAGGGTGATCTTACATGGCAAAGAGATCGTTTCAAAACGCACATTCAAGCTGCTATTCAATCAAATTTACCCCTTATTATTCATACACGAAATGCTGCAGAAGACACTTTAAAAATTATGAGAGAAGAGGGCGCTGATAAAGTAGGTGGCGTGATGCACTGTTTTACAGAGTCGCTTGATGTAGCGTTAGAAGCTATTAAGCTTAATTTTTATATTTCATTTTCAGGCATTGTGACCTTTAAGAATGCCACTGAACTGAAGGAGGTTGCAAAATCTATTCCTCTTGATCGCATCCTTATCGAAACTGATTCACCTTATTTAGCGCCTGTGCCTTATCGAGGAAAAATAAATGATCCATCAAATGTAATTCATGTGGCAGAAGAAATAGCGAGACTAAAAAATATTTCAGTGGAAGAAGTGGGTCAAGCTACAACCAATAATTTCTTTAAGCTTTTTTCGAAATGCAGCCAACCGAATTAACAATACTCGGCGCTGGCTCAAGTGCGGGCACACCGGTAGTCGGATGTCATTGTCAGACTTGCATATCAACTAACCCCAAAAATAAACGTACCCGCTGCTCTTCGCTTATTAAATTGGGAACAGGAGAGCATATTCTTATTGATACGAGCCCAGACTTACGTTTTCAATCCTTGCGAGAGTCCATCCCTAAAGTTGATGCAGTCCTTTATACCCATACCCATGCTGATCATCTTCATGGCATTGATGATTTAAGGGCTTTTTGTCAAATACACAAAATGCAAATACCTATTTACGGAAAGAAAGATGCGCTTGATCATATTGCTTTAAAATTTGGCTATGCTTTGGGAGAGCCTAAGGGTTTTTGGGAAATGCCGGTTTTAAAAGCTATGCCTATCCAATCGCCATTTCATCTCTTTAGTGAGATTGTTACCCCCATACCCGTCATGCATGGAAAAGCAGAAATTTATGGTTATCGCATCGGAAACTTTGCTTATTTGACTGATGTATCTCATATCCCTGAAGATTCATTGAAACTTTTAGAGGGGCTAGATATCCTATTATTAGACTGTTTGCGCTTAAAGGAACATCACACACACATCAATCTTGAACAAAGCTTGATGTTTGCAAATCAAATAAAAGCAAAGAAAACATACTTGATTCATATGACACATGATTTAGAATATGAGTCACTAAAAAAAGAATTGCCTGATCATATCGATGTGGGGTACGACGGGCTTAAAATCACCATTAATTAAAGGTCAATATGTCAAAATTATTTAAAAAATTATTATTTATATTCATAGCTTTAGGATTATCTTTTCAAGTATTAGCTGAAGGAAAGAAACTCTATACTGAAAATGAATTTCTCGATGCATTTGGAGCTAAATCTAAAGAAAAAGTGTTGCAAATTCTAGGTGAGCCAGCTAGAAAAGAAATGTCTGTTAAGCCTACAAATGCGAGCTCTGTTATTGGAAGACCTACAGAGAATCGAGTGGGCTCTAGCAAACGTGTCAATATTGAGATGTGGTATTACAACAATCTTGTGAAATCTGACGATAAAAATGTCTGGAAACAAACCGAGCTTACGATTATGGATGGTAAAGTAAATAATATTGGCTTCTTTAATATTCGTTAATAGTCATGCGTAGCTCCGAAGATAAAGAGCTCCTTAACCAAGCAATTGTTTTCGCAATCAACGATTCATGGGATGCCTCCCACCAAATTGTTCAGGACCTTCACTCCTCAAAAGCTTACTGGATTCATGCAGTACTTCATAAAATTGAGGGTGATGAATTTAATAGTCGTTATTGGTATGAAAGGGCACAACAATCTTACGATGCTTATAATGACCCAAAGCAAGAACTTACCTTCATACAAAACAACTTATAGGAAGGCTTTATGGACAATCAAGACGCTGTTGACGTTACCTGCACAGATAATGGTAAGAAGGTCACTGGATATATCCTAAATTACAGAGCAAAGGACCAATTAGAAATTTCCTTAAATACAGTTAAGATTCGAATGCAATATAAATCAGGTATTTTTGTAGGCTCTATGGCAGGAATGGAATTTGTGGTGCAAGAAGAGGCTTTACCAAGGCAATTTAAAGACTTTCATCGATAGATTTAAATTTACATTACTTCGTATAATGTATATTATGTAAAATAGAATATACAGTCTTACTTAAAGAGTCTTAAAAAGCGTTTTTAAGTCCTCTGCTCCAATATCGTTAGCAATCTTATTTGCTTCATCTAACTTAGACTTACTAAGATCCATATTTGATTTCTTTTTGTAATAATTACTTTGGGTGAACAATACTTTAGCAAGATAATACATTCCCCCGTTCTCTCGAGAAAACTTCTCAAATTTTAAAAGTGTTCTTTCAGCTGAGGCTTGATCATTAGCCTCTGAATAATACAAAGCGAGATTGATACCAGACTCTACATATTCTCCTAACAAACCCGTACGATCGAAAGCCATATTAGCCTTTAATTCGTACTCAACAGCTTTTGTGTAATTTTTAAGTAACGCATATGAAAAGGCAGTTCGATCTAAATTAGAGGCACGTTCTTCATCATTGGCAGCAAATGCGTAAGCCTCAAGGAATGTATTTACTGCTTCATCATATTTACTAAGGAGCAATAAAGTCTCAGCAATTTCAACTAAATAAAGGCGCTTAAAGGTTTTATTAGCTTTAATGAATGAATAAGAATTATTAAAATGTATAAGAGCATCATCTAATCTTTTAGCTTCTTTTAATGCCATGCCTACAAGTAAATCAGCCATAAAATGATCAGTATCACTTTTGGATAACTTACCCGCTAACTTAAAGTTTTTTATAGCTTCATCGAAATTTTTAAGCCTTAAATTAACTTGTCCGTGACAAAAGGTCGACTTAAATTCACCTTTTTTTGTTTTTAAAGCTTCTTCATATTGGTTATCACTTAATAACTCATCGCAAGTTTTGATCGCCTCTTTAGAATAAATATTTGTTGAAATAAATAGACTAAGTAGCATCAATAAAAATTGTGTTGTAAATTTCATAGTTTTTAAATTATAAGTTTTAAAAGTTCTTGTTGCGAAATAATTTTAAGACCAAGCTCTTGTGCTGTGGTTAATTTACTACCAGCATCTGATCCAGCAACAACATAATCAGTCTTCTTAGAAACGCTTCCTACAACCTTTCCACCGTTCATTTCAATGATAGATTTTGCTTCTTCACGCGACATGGAAGGCAGGGTGCCAGTTAGTACAAAAGTTTTGGTTGCAAAAATTCCTGAAGAAGATTTTTTAATATCGTACTTGGGCCAATGAACGCCTAATCCTATCAAGGAATTAATAACTTCCCTGCTCTTGGTTTGTCTAAAAAAATCACTGATTGATTTTGCAACTGTAGGGCCAATATCTGGAACAATCTGTAAACTTTCCTCCGTTTGTTTCATAATTTCATCCAGATCACCATAAAAGCCAGCAAGATCTTTAGCTGTAGACTCGCCTACATTACGGATACCAAGCGCATAGATAAATCGAGGTAGTGATGTTGATTTGCTTTTTTCAATAGCGTCTAATAAGTTTCGGCTCGACTTTTCTGCCATACGATCAAGGTTAATTAATTGTTCAAGTTTTAACTTAAAAATATCAGGTAGCTCATGAATCAAACCTACAGTAACTAATTGCTCAACAGATTTATCTCCCAGTCCTTCTATATCCATAGCTTTTCGAGATGCAAAATGAATAATAGATTGTTTTCGTTGTGCAGGACAGACTAGCCCTCCAGAGCAACGAATGATGGCTTCATCATCAATTCTGACAAGAGCCGAACCACATTCAGGACATTCTGTTGGCATTCTAAATTTCTTAATTGTCTTGGGCCTTTTATTAATAAGCACCCTTACAATTTCAGGGATCACATCCCCCGCTCTTCGAACGCTTACTATATCTCCAATATGAACATCTTTGCGAGTCATCTCATCTTCATTATGAAGGGTTGCATTCGTGACAGTCACTCCACCTACAAAAACTGGTTTCAACCTTGCTACAGGTGTTATAGCACCTGTACGACCAACTTGAACATTGATGTCTAAAATTTCAGTTAAGGCTTCTTCTGCAGGAAATTTATGCGCTATAGCCCATCGAGGAGCGCGAGATAAAAAACCCAGCTCATTTTGATAGTTAAACGAATTAACTTTGTATACAACACCATCAATATCATAGGCTAATGCGTTCCTTAACTTTGATACTTTGTCATAAAAACTTTGCAACCCTTTTACACCTTTAACACTTGTAGACAAATCAGAAATAGGCAAATTAAATTGCTTTAAAAGCTGAATTGTTTGTGTATGAGTTTTTAAATTTAAATTGGGTTCGCATACACCGAGACCATAAGAAAAAAATGTAAGTGGTCTTGTTGCAGTTATCCTTGGGTCAAGCTGCCTTAAACTTCCTGCTGCAGCATTTCTCGGATTTGCAAATTGTTTTTCGCCCAAAGACTCCTGTTTTTGATTTAGCAATTCAAAATCTTTCTTAAGCATTAAGACCTCACCCCTTACCTCTAGGAGCTTAGGTGGATGAATGTGATTAAGTTTGGTTGGTATGGAGCGAATAGTTTTTAAATTATGTGTGACATTTTCCCCTGTATAGCCATCACCACGGGTTGCTCCTTGCACAAAAATACCATTCTCGTAAGTAAGTGTGATTGCAAGTCCGTCGAATTTTGGTTCAACCGCATACTCAACTTCGTCGATGCCAATATCATCTTTTATGCGCTTATCAAAAGCTATAAGCTCATCCTCATCGAAAGCATTATTTAAAGATAGCATTGCTTGACGGTGAATGACGCTTTCAAAAGCATCTAGTGCCTTACCCCCTACCCTTTGAGAAGGAGAATCAGGCCGAATGAGTTCTGGATTCTCATTCTCTAAATCAACAAGTGACCTAAAAATTTTATCGTATTCAAAATCTGAGATAGAAGGATTATCTAAAACGTAATATTGATAATCGAATGTGCTTATCTTTTCGATTAGCTCTTGAATTTTATCCTTAATATTTTCTTTATTTGCTTTCATTTAAGAAAATAATCTTCGAGCGCATGAGCTTCCAGGGGGAATATTTTTAGCTACCATTTGATTTTCAATTTTTTCAACTTGATATCTAATGCGCTCAATATGGTTAATATTTAGTTCTTTTTTGTTGGAATCAACTAGCATACATTCAAGTTCTTTTTGAAAATTAGTAATAGATTCCAACATTGCATCAAATGAATCTTTACAACTTAAAGTAAGTGGCAGATCCATTTGAAAAAGAATACCTTGAATGTATGGATCAAGATTAAAGCTTAAGGGCTGTTGATTCAAAGAAGTCACTCGAAATAAAGGGTGCTTATCGCGACCCTTGAAAACATGATAGCCATCTTTATCTACTTTAAAACCATCTACTTTTAATGTTTCAATAAGTTTTTCGTTATCGAACATGCCATTATTTTTTGGGATGAGAGTTAAGGTCATCATATGATCAACAAGAGCACAAAATTGATTTAGCTCATTTGCATCTTCTTCAATATTTGCGTGAGAAAGCCAAATCAGACTACCGTCTAAATCATTCTTGGTTTTCTCTGATAGCATTCTAAATGTTTGTGTGTGTGCTTGTGAAATTGGGCCTTGGCGATCAACCAGCTGAATAGCTAGAAGTATTTGGTCGAATGAAGCTGAGCCACTTAAGTCACCTGTAGACTGCCATACATCTTCATTTCTACGAATGAAACTATGAGCATTTGGAAGCTCAACAAAGTCTCTTAGGCTTAATTTAGAAATAGCATGACTTGGTTTGTTAAGTTTTATAAAAGCAATAGCATCGATATCACGATAGATATCTTGAGGTAAATTTGAAAGTAAATATTTTTCTGAGATGCTTAAATCTTGAACGTAAGGATTTTTTTCTTCTGGGCTTAAATCATTTTCATCTCTATATAAAAAAGAATTTTCTGCATGGTTTTTTTTACGGTACTGGATAAGACGAATCCAGTTAAAAATGATCATAATAAGGATAATTATTACAGCTAGAATCGTCAGGGCAAACTGAATGTCAGACATGCTTGTAATAAGTCCTGTTAACTTAATTTGCGAGCTCCATCTTCTCGACTTCCTCCAATGACACCTCAACAATTCTTGATACACCAGATTCTTGCATCGTAACACCAATGAGTTGCTGGGCCATTTCCATCGCTATTTTATTATGTGACACGTAAAGAAATTGTGTATTTTTAGACATCTCTGTAACCATATTTGCAAAGCGAAGTGTATTACTATCATCAAGTGGTGCATCAACCTCATCCATAAGACAGAATGGCGCTGGGTTTAGTTTAAATAAGGCAAATACAAGGGCTGTAGCAGTTAATGCTTTTTCTCCACCGGACAATTGACTGATGGTTGTATTCTTCTTGCCTGGGGGCTGGGCTGTAACTTGAATACCTGTATCTAAAATCTCTTCGCCTAATAGTTCAAGTTTTGCTTGGCCTCCATTAAAGAGCACTTTAAAAAACTCTGTAAAGTTCTTATTTACTTCATTAAAAGTTGCGATTAATCTATCCCGCGTTTCTTTATCAATACGTTTTATAGCGTCTTCTAAGGTGTTGCTTGCTGAAGTTAGATCCTCCACTTGACTATCAAGATAACCTTTTCTTTCTTTTTCAGAGGTAAGTTCATGAATAGCAGCGAGATTGACAGGACCTAATAAATTAATTTCTTCTTGAAGTTTGTTACAAAACTCTTGCACTTCTTTAACGGTTGTTTTGTCTGTGATTGATTCCGAAAGTATCACCTCATCTAATTGCGACTCATTGATCTCATTTTGAAATTGTTCAAATAATAATTTTGATTCTTGCTCATTCAAGCGAGATTGTTCGAGTTTGTCGCGAATTGGGTGAACTGCTTGTTCAGTTTGTAAGCGCTTTTGTTCACTTTCACGTAGATCAGTTTCTTTTTGAGCAAGATTATCGCGGGATGCAATAAGGACTTTTTCCCGCTCATCTTTCACTGTAAGTTTTTCTCTTAAACTAGCTTGCAGTGTATCAATTTGTTCAGTGTTGATTGAGGCTTTAGCAAGATTTTTTTTATTATTAAGGGAATTATTATCTTCAGATAACAGGGTTACTCTATTATTTAATTCGCCAATTTTATTATCAATAATTTTTAAATTGAAATGGCTTTCCTGAAGTTGAATTTCTGCTTCGTTGACTTGCTTTCTAGCGCTTTCGTATTCAAATTCATGGTTCTTTTTAATCTCTTCAGCAGCAGTTCTTTTCTCCAAAAATCTAAGTAAATCACCTTCTAAATTTTGAATAAAGCTCGATTTAGATGTCTTATCTATCTCAATTTGAGTCAGTTTCACCTGCAGTTCATTTTGCTCGCGCGTAATATTGCTATGCTTTTCATTAGCATAAGCAATGCTTTGTTGAATTTTTTCTACTTCAATCTCTCTTTGATGAAGCTCATTTAAAGCATCTTTCAATTCTTCACTGTACGAGTCTGCCTGCTCTTCATAGTCACTTAATTGGATTTCGGCTTCATTGAGCTTATTTAATACATCTTTATAATTATTTTCTATAGACGGGAATTTAACCTGAAGCGCTTTGAGTCTCTCTTGGCGGATAAGAATCCCATTGAGGGATGCATCTTTGCCGTAGAAAGAAACGCTATTTTTAGTAAAAATATCACCTTGTTGGTTAACTAAGAATTCACCCTGCTCTAAATTACCAATGAAATTTTTATAACTTTCTCCCTTTGGAATAAGATAACAATCCGATAGCCATTCTGATAAAAGATTCATCAAAAGTGGATCGCTAATTTCAATAACATCTAAAGCGGAATTTAATTTATTATTTTTTGGCTTGTAAGCATGAGTAGTATTTAAATTAGCAAGTACCATAGACGCAGGTGGTCTATGAGCTATTGATTCATATTGAGCTAAGATCGCATTCAATTTTCCGCCCAGTGCAGATTCGATAGCTGTTACCCAGTCTGTTTTAATCTTGAGCTTTTCCCACAAGCGATTTGAAGTATTTATATTATGCTGAGAAGTCCAACTTTTAAGGCTTTCATTTCCTTGGGTATCATCCTGAATTTGAGCAAGCGTTTTGATCTCACCCTCAATTTGACTTAATTCCTTTTGTATTTCAATTTGATGCTGTCTTAAAGTATCAATTTCTTCTTCAAGATCGGATGAGAGTGATTTGTTTTCACTTATCTTGTCTTCAATTTTTTCTGCATCTGACCGCTTGTCATTTAAATCAGTTTCTTTATCTTCAAGTTGAGATTTACCAGACAAATCAATATTGATAATCTCATTATTTAGAAAGGAGATACGTGCATTTGTTTCTTCTTCAGTTTTATGAATAAAGTCTATCGTTGCCTTCTCAAGATTTATTTTTTCTTGCGTTGACTGGAATTGATTTACAGTTTGATTAAATTGTTCTGATGATGAAAGGTATTGTGCTTCTACTGATTGAATTGATGACTTAAGAGTATTAAAGCTCTCTTCTTTCGTCTTAAAGAGTTCGCTTAATGCATCTTTCTCAATAACTGCTTCTTCAATTTCTTTTGTAAATTTAAGCTGGTCTTCCGAATTCTTAGCAAGATTAGCTTCAATTTCAACCAATTCTTTTTTACTTCGCTCTAAAAGCTCATTTTGATTTCTAATGTTATTTTCAATATTAGAAACTTCAGAATTGATTTCATAAAAGCTTGCTTGGTTCTTATTGATTTCATCAGAAGCATTAATATGAGCTTGTCTTAAATTTTCGACCTCAGCTTCTATCTTTCTTAAAGCTGCGGTTTGCTGTTCTAACTCATTTACAAGCTTTTCAACTTGAGACTGATGTTTTTTCCAAACGATACTAGCATCACGTTTTTTTAAAACCCAAACTTGTGCTTGATGAAATTTATGTTTCTCGGTTAATTCGTTATACTTTGTTGCAATAACTGCTTGAGATTCAAGCTTTGCAATTTGCTGAATAATTTCATTTACAACGTCCTGAATGCGGCTTAAATTTTCTCGCGTGTCTCTGAGTCTGAATTCTGTTTCACGACGACGCTCTTTGTATTTACTAACGCCCGCAGCTTCCTCAAGATAATTTCTTAATTCCTCAGGTTTGGCTTCAATAATTTGTGAGATGGTATTTTGGCCGATGATGGCGTACCCTCTTCCACCTAAGCCTGTTCCTAGAAAAAGATCAGCAATGTCTTTACGTCTTACAGCTAAATTATTGATGTAATAGGTAGAACCCTTTTCTCTTTCGATAACTCGCTTTACAGATATTTCTGCATACTGCGCCCATTCCGTAGGGGCTTTACCCAATGAGTTATCAAAAATAAGCTCTACGCTTGCACGAGAAATCGGCTTACGATTTTCTGACCCATTAAAAATAACGGAATCCATATTTTCACTTCGCATCTCCTTAGCTGAAGACTCACCGAGAACCCATTTGACAGATTCCATGATGTTGGATTTCCCACACCCATTAGGGCCTACAATGCCGACTCTTTGACCTTGAAGTTGAATAGTGGTGGGATCTACGAAAGATTTAAAACCGGCTAATTTAAGTTGTATAAGTCGCACAATATTCTTTTATTGAAGTGAAGTAGGTGTTATCTAATAACAGTATAATAACTTTTTTTACTTTCTTATTTTAATCTATGAACGCACTTTCTTTGGGAAAAAAACCAAGCGCAAAACCTACTAAAAAGCTTGAAACTTTCGTTAATCCATGCCCTTCTCGTGACTTCCATATTCATATGCAAATCCCTGAATTTACCTGTTTATGCCCTAAGACAGGGCAGCCAGACTTTGCGACTTTATATCTTGATTACATTCCTAATAAAAAATGTGTTGAGTTAAAAAGTCTTAAGCTTTATATCTGGTCTTTTAGAGATGAAGGCTGCTTCCATGAGGCCGTTACTAATCGAATTTTAGATGATTTAGTAAAGGCAACAGAGCCTCGATTTATGCGTCTTCGAGCTGAATTCTTTGTACGTGGCGGTGTCTTTACGAACGTTGTAGCTGAACACAAGAAAAAAGGTTGGAAGCCTGAGCCTACAATTGACTTAACGCAATTTTCAAAACAATCTAACACCCGATCCTAAAAGGATTGACGCGCCTATCGCTAGAACCTAAGATGGCGTCTTTGATAAATTACCTGGGGGTATAGCTCAGCTGGGAGAGCGCTTGCATGGCATGCAAGAGGTCAGCGGTTCGATCCCGCTTATCTCCACCAAATACCTTATATCAAACGCTGTTCTATAGTAGAATAGCACCTTCTTTTCTTAGGTCCCCATCGTCTAGAGGCCTAGGACACCTCCCTTTCACGGAGGGAACAGGGGTTCGACTCCCCTTGGGGACGCCAATTACCAAGCTAGCTCATCAATTCAGAGATAGCTTCAAACATGCTAGAATCACTTTTTTTAAATTTTCCCATAAAAACTTATGAGCTTAGATAACGTCCTTCCTGGTAAAGATGTTCCAACACATTTCAACGTCATTATTGAAATACCCATGAATGCTGATCCAATCAAATATGAAGTCGATAAAGAGTCCGGTGCGATCTTTGTAGATCGATTTATGGGTACTGCAATGCACTATCCTACTAACTATGGCTACGTTCCAAAAACAATTGCAGGTGATGGTGACCCTGTGGATGTGCTTGTTGTTACACCATTACCTTTAATTCCAGGTGTGGTTGTGAGTTGTCGCGCTGTTGGCATATTAGATATGGAAGATGAACAGGGTCAGGATGCAAAAATTTTAGCAGTTCCTGAAGATAGAATTCTTTCAATCTATTCTCACTGGCAAAAACCTGAAGACATGAATCCTTTGCGCCTCAATCAAATTCAACACTTTTTTGAGCACTATAAGGATTTGGAAAAAGGTAAATGGGTTAAAGTTAAAGGATGGAAAGGCCCTCAAGATGCGCACAAGGAAATTCTCGAAGGCATTGAAAGATACAAAAAGAGTTAGTTATTAAAATCCATGGCGACCCACAATCTCAGACGGGTCTTCATCTTTAAGAAATACGTATTCGCCTGTGACATCAATTTCTACCCAGTCACATACCAAAGACAAAGTTTCGAAGTTTTCATCAATGACGCAGCAATCCAGCCACTTTTTTTCGCCATTGATTAAAATAGCTTGAAAGCCAATTTCTCTCCAAGCATTCACTAAATTTTCCATATCAATAGGATTCATAGCTCCATCTCGAAAGAGGTGTTCATCGTACCAAACTCTAGTGCCTAGCGAAGAAGCATGGTCAATCAAGCACTGATCCCATCCGCCAGGATATTTATCTTCTATGGTTGATCTTCGAACAATAAAATTAAAATGCTCTAATGCAATAGCCATTTAAAAATTTTCTTTCTCTTCTAAAAATCTCCACATACCTGTGGGCAGATCACCAAGTAAAACACTACCAATTCTTACCCTTTTTAATCCAGTCACACGAAGCCCAACAAGCTCGCACATTCTTCTAATTTGTCTATTTCGTCCCTCAGTTAAAACAAAACGCAATTGATCGTCATTTTGCCATTCAACTTCCGCATGCTTTAGCTTGTAGCCATCGAGAGAAAGTCCATGTCTTAATAACTCCAAACCTTGATTTACTAACTTTCCTTCAACTCGAACTAAGTATTCTTTTTCGATAGCACTCTGCTCACCAATAATTGTTTTAGCAATTCTTCCGTCCTGCGTAAGCACCAACAATCCGGAAGAATCAATATCAAGTCTTCCAGCTGGAGCCAATCCATCGGTATTAAATCTTGGATTTCGAGACGAGTGCTGTTTAGAAACCTGAAAATTATCTTGGGTCACGAGACTGGCGGCAGGCGTAAAAGCTTTATCGTCATCAAGATGTGAAATATAACCCACGGGTTTATTTAAGATAACGGTAGCTTTGGAAGACTGCTGAATAGCTGCTTGCTTTTTTAATTCAACTTTTTGTGATCGGTAAGCGCGTGTACCTAATTCAGTGACAACCTTTCCATCAAGCATGACAAGGCCTTGTTCAATATAAGTATCAGCTTCTCTTCTCGAACAAAGGCCAAGCTCAGATAGTATTTTTGAAATACGAACAGCTTCTTCCATTTATATAAGCTTTATGATTATTTAAGTTTGTAAACCAAGATGTTGTCACCCTCTTTAAAACCAAAGATAGAATTACCACCTGCAGCAACAGCAATATATTGCGTACCATCAATCTCATAACTAATAGGTGGTGCATTAACACCTGCATCAACTTTATTTGTCCAAAGTAACTTTCCAGTTTTAGCATTGTAAGCATTAAAATTCCCATTACCCTCACCCATGAAAACAAGATTACCTTCAGTCGCTAATAAGCCTCCTGTTAATGGTTGATCTGTCTTAACTTGCCATTTAATTTTTTTACTATTTAGATCTATAGCAGAAAGTAGTCCCCATCTCTCATCTTGCGTAGGTTCGGAAGAAGCATATCTAATCGCAGGTAAATCATCACGCGCAGGCTCATCAACTAATGTGTATTTAATAGGTGCATGAATAGCTGAAACAAATGCAATTTGATTTTTTTCATCTAGGGAAGTTGGGCCCCAATTAGCACCACCTAAAATACCCGGGTATAAAACTGTACCCTCAGCTGAGGCTTTTGCAAAAAGATTTTTTTGTGGCACAAAGGGTTCTGTTTTTGCCAAAAGATCACCCGTGACACGATTGTGAATGTAATACCAGCCGGTCTTACTGGCCTGACCTACCGCAGGAATCGTTTTACCATCTTTCTTATATTCAAATAATACTGGAGGGCTAGCAACATCATATCCCCATACATCATGAGGAACTTGCTGATAAAACCATTTTAATTTACCTGAGGTTGCATCAAGCGCTACAAGGGAAACAGTATATAAATTGTCTCCGGGTCTTGAAATATCATTCATCTGTGGAGAAGGATTACCTGTACCAAAATATAAAGTATTTGCTTCTTCATCAATAGCTGGGGTGCTCCATGCTGAGCCTCCTCCATACTTCCAAGCCTCTTTATTATTTTTAAGACTTTCTTTTTCTTGAGCAATATTACGGTTTAAAGAAATATTACCTTCAATTGTTTCTCTAAATTTACCCTCCCATCCTTCTGATGGAATCGTATCGAACTGCCAGACACGCTTACCTGTTTGAATGTTATATGCTGCCAAAAATCCTGGACGTCCAAAACGACCATCCACCCCAATCACAGCGCCCATTGGTGCATCTGGTCTGGGTGTATCGACATGTAATCCATATCCCACCCCTGTAATGCCCACAATTACTAAATCTTTGTAAGTTACTGGTGCCATAGCAATGCCTACACCAGTTTGACCATAAACATCCTTTTGACTCTTGCTGTCGGACTGACTTAGTGAGTTACTACTTTCAAATTTATTATCATTATCAGCAACATCAATATCCCAGATTTTTTTACCTGTTTTCGCATCTAAAGCAACCAGTCTTGCATCAACGGTACCTATAAAAATTTTATTACTTGAATATGCCAATCCTCGATTTGCAGGACCGCAGCACATTCTCCAGCTATCTCTTTTTTTATGGTTATAACGCCATAACTCTTTACCTGTCTTTGCGTCTAATGCGACTACATGGTTATGCGGAAGACTGATGAACATTACATTATTAATAACCAATGGGGATGCTTGAAATGTCGCTGCAACACCCGATTTAAATTTCCAAGCGAGTTCAAGATTTTTGACATTATCTTGATTGATTTGAGTTAAGGTCGAAAAGCGTTGATTGGTAAGATTCTTACCATATGAAGGCCATTGCTCGTCTGAGCCAAATTTGAATGACGGAAGCTTGGGTAGAGAAATCTTATCTAAAGACAATGCATCCAGGGAAATAGAATCCATAGAAGCGCAACCTGTGAATATAAGAAAAAAGAAGCTTAATAGAGCCGCTCGGATAGATTTCAACGTATACCCTTTCAAAACGATCGTATGAGATTACTAGATTAAAAAAGCACTTTATGGTTAATGCCTAATACTGATATCTTATCGCAAGCAATCTTTTTTTAATACCAGATATAGACTGACAACCTTACATGCAAAAAAATATAGCAATCATTGGAGCAGGCATTACAGGCTGTTCATTGGCACATTTTTTAGCAAATACCGGATGGGATGTCACATTAGTAGAGAGCCAAGATGATATAGCTTCCGGGGGCTCGGGAAATCCAGTGGCAGCAATTTATCCCAAATTTATGCTTAACGATAAGGCATACAATGATTTCATGCTAAAAAGTTTTATGTTTACGACAGCATGGATAGATAAATCAGGTCTAAATAAAGATGATTATCGATTTAATGGTGCGATTGAAATTTTAGAGGGCGCATATGCTCATAAATTAGAAATTAATTTATTAGGGAAAATGTTAGAAAAAGAAAAATTTTTAAGCTTAATAGATAAGTCTATGCATAAAAAATATCTAATAAAGAAAGATTCAAGTGGTCTTTTTTTTCACCAAGGGGGTTGGGTAAATCCAATTGCTCTATGTCGCCATTTAACAAATCATTCGAATATTAAAGTAATCACAAATCAGGAAATAGTATCAATTGAAAAATTAAATGATCAATGGACGCTTAAAACTAAAGATCAAAAAAATTTCAATGCTTATCATGTTGCTATTTGCAATGCAGCGAATCTACATCAATTCGATTTAACACAACATCTCTATACAGATGCGTTCCGAGGACAAATCAATTGGGTGAATTCAACTTCATTCCAAATGCCGTCAGTCGTGATTTGTGATGAAGGATACCTATCTCCCCTCATTAGAGATAAACATATTTTTGGTGCAACCTACGCCATGAATGACTTTAATAAAGATTTAAGAATAAGCGATACAAAAAAGAATATAGCGTCCATTAAAGAAATACATCAAGGGTTTCATAAACATTGTCTAGCGCAAAAAAAAATTGCTGGTAGAGTGGCTTGGCGAGCATCTCCAAAAGATAGAAAACCCTATGTAGGTCGTGTGTTTAATAATCAAATATTTGAAAAAATGCGCATAAGAGAGCTAGCCCAAGCAGATCATCTTCCATGGTTAGAAAATTTATATATTGCAAGTGGATTTGGTTCCCGAGGGTTCACATTTGCCCCCTACTGCAGTTCTGTGCTCGCAAATTTAATTAATGATAATTTATCACTAGAAGATAAAAAAACATTAAATTATACAAATCCAGAAAGATACCGACTTAAAAAAATGAGTTTAAAAAAAGTGGCGAGCCAAATTTTTAAGGTATAAATTTATATTATGTCGAAAATATTGATTCAAGAAGCAAAAAAATACGAAAGTGAAGGGAATGTTTCTCAAGCTATTATTTCATTTAAGAAAGCCCTGCAATTAGAGCCTGAAAATTACATCATTCAATTGGAATTAGGAAATCTTTGTGCTTCTAACAAACAATTTGAAGAGGCTGCCGGCTATTTTAGAAGATGTCTATATCAGTTCAAAGATAATATAGAAATTAAAAATGCACTTTGTTTTTCTCTTACTTCATTCGGTAACGAGTATTATTTAGAATCAAATTTTCAATTATCAGAAGCTTGCTTTGAAGAAGTTTTAGAATACGAAAAAAATAATTGGGTTTACTACTACAATCTTGCAAATACACAAGATAAGCTTAATAAAATTTCTAAAGCTTATGAGAATTATCAAAAAGCTATCCAACTAAATCCGAATGATGCTGATCTTTGGAATAACAATGGCAATTCAGAACGCAAACTGGGCTATTTGGATAAAGCATTAATATCCTACGAGAATGCCTTGAAGATCAAGCCTTCTCTTTTTCATGCACTAGCCCACCTTACTCATCAAAAACAACATATGTGTAACTGGCATGATATTGACAAATATTTCCAAAAAATATGTTCTGTTGTAAACACAAATGCAGAAGCACTAATTTCACCTTTTGCTTTCGTTGCAAATCCCCTATCGTCTTCTCAAGATCAGCTAATATGTGCAAACCAATGGACACAAAATCATTTTAAAGACCGACCTTTTAAGAAAGAAAAATGGAAACAAAAAAATAAAGTACGTATCGGATATTTATCTTCAGACTTTAAACTTCACCCGCTATATTTTTTAATTCGCGATGTTATCAGATATCACAATCGGGATATTTTTGATATTTATGCATATGATGCAAGCCCACATGAAAATACCAATGAGCGAAATACACTTATTAGCTTATTTGATTTTTATAGGGATATCTCAAGCCTCAATGATGAAAAGGCTATAAGCCTTATTAATAACGATGAAATTGATATTTTTATTGATTTAACAGGCTATACCAATAATAGTCGTGCATTTATTGCACCGCAACTTAAAAATACAACGACTATAAATTGGCTAGGCTATCCAGGCTCGATGGGATTAACCCAAGAAAAACCACTTTATGATTTTATCCTGGCTGATGACTTCATTATTCCTGAAAATGATGAAAAATATTATGCAGAATCTATTTTAAGACTACCCTTTGCCTATCAGCCGAATATAGAAAATCGTTACCAATTGAATCATAAAAATCGCCAAGATTACGGCATACCCTCAGATGCATTTGTATATTGTGCATTTAATCAATCATTCAAAATTACTGAATTCATATTCAAAGCCTGGCTTACTCTTTTAGAAAAATATCCGAAAAGCATTCTTTGGCTGACAGAATCTAATAGCTGGGCAACAAATAATTTAAAAAACTACGCAGAGAGGCACGGCATTAACTCTGAGAGAATTATTTTTGCCAAACGGGTTCCCAATGAAGAGCATATTGCTCGTCACGCCTTGGCAGATATTTATTTAGATACCTTACCTTATAACGCACATACCTCAGCAAGTGATGCATTAGCTATGAATATACCTATCGTCACACTTAAGGGCAAAACATTCCCTTCGAGAGTGGCGGGAAGTTTGCTTCATAGCTTAAATTTAGATGACCTTATTACGGAAGACATTGAAAGTTATATTAAATGCGCTTCTAAGCTGACTGAAGATTCAACATATAGACAAGATATTACTCGTAGACTAACAGAGGCCAAAGCAACTTCGCCGAACTTCAAGCCGCAGTTATTTGTAAAAACTTTGGAGAATATCTATCAAAAACTCATTTAATTTTTCGAAGCAAGAATAACACCAGCGATAATTAAAATTCCACCTAGCCACTCTTGAAGCGCAATAATTTCACCTACAAGAAAATAAGATGAAATTGCAGCGACCACAATTTCAAATAGAAAAAAACTAGAAGCCTCTACTGCTTTAATTTGTGTAACGCCAAATTGTACAAGTAATGTTGAAAAAAAAAGGCTTAATGCAATCACCATCATAATCATGGCATCCGCCGGTGTAAAGAAATCCAATGTTGGCATAGTGTTTCTATCAAACATAATACATATAGTAGCTACTAAGATTACACCAAGCCATATTGCGAGTGCTTTTTGGTCGATCGTCATATGTTCATGCTTCCGTGTCATAACATTTGTTATGGCAAAGCCTATACCTGAGCTAAGAGCTAACCAATCACTTTTTGAATCTAAATGAATCAGATAGCCAGGCTCCCAAAGCATAATGAAAGCACCAATAAGAGAGATAAAAATAGCAATGTAGTGCCGTTTTTGTGTATCTTCATTCAACATAAAATGCGCTAAAAAAATAGTCCAAACAGGAGAGAGGTAAAATAAAAGCATGACACGCACTACCTCTCCGTCAATAACAGCAAGCACATAACTAATATTTGTATAACCTGCGACGAGAGAGAGAAGCCAAAAATCTCTTGACCATATAGGAATCTTTTTCTTAGCAATAAAAAAATAAGGCAGCGCTATTGCAAGTGTCAAAGTAAAAACATAAAGACTGGAATAAATACCTGAAACCCCTACTTTTGCCATCAAGCGATAGGGATACCAAATAATTCCCCAGACAAGAGCACCAAAAAGTAGGGCAAAAATTGGAGGGTAAAGTTTTGTGTTCATGAGAGTCTTGCCCTAACGAAAGCTATCGCTTCATTACATATGTCGTCATTGGAAGCATCAAATAAATTAAGATTTTCCATACTCCTCATCCAAGTCATTTGTCTTTTGGCTAGCTGGCGAGTTGCAAAGACAATCTTATCGATACATTCTTTTTCTTCAATGCCCCCATTAAAGTACTCAAGAGTTTGACGATATCCCACTGATCTCATGGATGGCATATGACTCTGAAGTGTAGGATATTTTTGAAGTAAAGATCTCACCTCTTCAAATAAGCCGGCCTCTATCATTTCATGAACTCTAAACTCAATTCGCTGATGAAGAATTTTTCTATTGCTTGGCATGAGTCCTAATTTACAAACTGAAAACGGGAACACATCTTTATTTTTTGATTGATGATAAGAAGATAGAGGTTTTCCTGATGAGTAAAAAACTTCTAAAGCACGACTGATGCGCTGGGCATCATTAGGATTTAACTTTGCTGCCGTTTCTTTATCAACGGATTTAAGCTTTTCATAAAGCTTAGGCCAGCCGACTTGGCGCGCTTCTTCTTCTATAACTTTTCTAAACTGATCATCAGTCGCTGGCATTTGATTAATTCCTTTTTCAAGGGCATTAAAATACATCATAGTGCCTCCAACAAGGAGCGGAATACGCTTTCGCAATAAAATTTCATCAATACGCTGTAGAGCATCTTGTGTAAATTGCGCTACGGAGTACGATTCATTTGGCTTCATGATATTAATAAGGTGATGAGGTGCCTTTTCTAGAATGTCTTGATTTGGTTTAGCTACACCAATATCCATGTCTTGATATATTTGTGCTGAATCAACGCTAATAATTTCGAAAGGAAAGGTTTTAACAAGCTCAACAGCAAGACTTGTTTTGCCTGAAGCTGTAGGACCCATCAAAAAAAATATAGTTGGCTTGTCTATAGCCATAGTTTAAAAATTCTTAGCGATATTAGGATTGGAAGCTAAATATTTTTTTATACCAATTAAAATATTTTTAGCTAGAAGTTCTTGGTGCTCTTCATTATTTAAAATCTGCTCTTCCTTTGGGTTGCTTATAAAAGCTGTTTCCACAAGAATAGATGGAATATCAGGCGATTTAAGAACTGCAAATCCGGCCTGTTCTACATTTGACTTATGTAGATCATTAATGTCGCCCAATTGCTCCAGCACAAAATTTCCAAGTTTTACACTGTCATTGATCGTTGCTGACTGAGATAAATCGAGCAATGTCTTAGCAAGCATCGGATCTTTATCATCCAAACTTACGCCACCAATTAAATCAGACTCATTTTCTTTATTCGCTAAATATTTAGCGGAAGCTGATGTAGCTCCTCTTTCTGACAATGCAAATACAGAAGAACCTTTAGCCTCTGGATTTGTAAAAGCATCTGCATGAATAGAAACAAAGAGGTCTGCTTTTAATTTTCTTGCCTTAACAACACGTCCATGAAGAGGTACAAAATAATCATCATCCCTTGTAAGCACAGCTCTTAATTGCTCATCATCATCAATAATTTTTTTAAGTTTCCTTGCAATAGATAAGGTAATATTTTTTTCTAAGCTGCCGGCTGCCCCTCTAGCTCCAGAATCTTCACCACCATGTCCAGCATCCAAGGCAATCACGATTTTTTTGTTTAAATTTTTATTTACTTGAGTTGGTAATAGGGCCTCTTGAGATGTTTTTTCTTTTTTAATTTCTGGAGCTGTTAAGACAATCTCTTTTTTTGACGGCGTGAGATCTTTTTTTTCTTTATCTTGAACGAACGCCATTAATTCATCAACTCTTGGATACACATCTATGACCAAACGATGTTTGTATCCACCTGCAGGCTTTAGAGAAAAAATATTAATTTTAGACTCTGTTCTTAATTCAATCACGACTCGAGAAACCTGGTTATTAAACTTCGCAACACGAATTTGTTTAATATTAGGATCGCTTGATAATATTTTAGTGCTTAAATTTTTTAAATCGTCATTAAGGTCAATATCATGAAGATCAATGACCAGGCGATCTGGATTTTTTAATATCATTTGATCATTACTAATAGCTTTAATGGACTCAAGAGTTACACGCGTATACTCTCTTGCGGGCCATACACGTGCTGATTCAATCGAATTTTTTGCCCAGACGTGATTGGAAAATATCCCCAACGTGAGGATAAAAATAATTTTTAGATAATAGTTTTTAAGCATTCACTTCCTATAGTAGTGCAGCCAATCAGATGAAGATGACGGCCAAATGACTCATGGCTTAGCTCAATCGAAATATCAGGCTCCGGAAGAAAATGCCCCGCTTTTTCTGGCCACTCGATTAAACAAATAGACTTTTCATTAAAGTATTCTCTAAATCCAGAATCATCCCACTCATGCTCGCCTTTGAAGCGATAAAGATCAAAGTGATAAATCATAAATTTTTCAAAGTGATAAGGCTCGACTAATGTATAGGTTGGGCTTTTCACTTTATCCTGATAACCAAGCCCGCGAAGGAGACCTCTCACAAATGTCGTTTTTCCTACACCTAATTCGCCTTTTAAATATAAATTCATACCGGGATGTAAATGGTTCGCCATGCTTTCTGCGAAACGAAGTGTTTCACTTTCATCTTTTAAGTCATAATTAGAATCAAACATCATAGACACTACTTATATAAAAAATAATTAAAACATGGCAGACATTTGGGATCAATTAGCATTGCAAATTAAAGACTGGGGCCGAGAAATTGGTTTTAATCAAATTGGCATTGCTGATATAGACCTCAATCATACAAAAGATCATTATCTAGAATGGATTAAACAAGGGTTCCATGGTGAGATGCATTATATGGTAAAACATGGTTCTCGGCGATATCAGCCAGATGAGTTGGTGCCAAATACCATCCGAATTATTACGGCCAGACTCAATTATCTCCCCCACTCTCACAATTCAGAAACTATTTTAGAGGATGGTCAAAAAGCTTTCATTTCTCGATATGCTTTAGGCCGTGATTACCATAAAGTGATGCGTACTAAATTAAAAAAACTTTCAGAAAAAATTCAAAAAGAAGCATATAAAACATTAGATCGATCATTTGAATTTAGATTGTTTACAGATAGCGCTCCTGTCATGGAGGTTGAGCTTGCTGAGAAATCTGGACTTGGTTGGAGAGGAAAACATACCTTACTCATCAATAAAGAGCATGGCTCCTGGTTTTTCCTAGGTGAGATTTATATCAATTTACCCCTACCCGTTGATAAAAAAGTAGAAAATCATTGTGGCACATGCACAAGTTGTATCGATGTATGTCCCACCAAAGCTATCGTAGGGCCTTATATGCTTGACGCAAGAAAGTGCATTTCATACCTCACTATTGAACATAAATCCTCTATACCTTTGGAATTTAGAAAACAAATTGGCAATCGTGTTTATGGTTGTGATGATTGCCAATTGTTTTGTCCTTGGAATAAATTTGGCCAAATAACTAAAGAGGAAGATTTTAAAGTAAGGCACGGTTTAGATGATATTGAGCTTGTGGAATGCTTCTTATGGACTGAAGCAGAGTTCATCAAATACATGGAAGGTAGCGCAATCCTTCGTATTGGTTATGACCAGTGGTTGAGAAATATTGCGATAGGACTTGGCAACGCTAAAACATCTGAAACTATCGTGAATGCTCTTAAAGGAAGATTAAATGAAGCCTCTCCGCTTGTGAAAGAACATATATCCTGGGCACTTGCGCAACATAATTTTCATATGAATTAAGTATGTCTTTGCTATAATGAGCGGCTATATTGAAATTTTCATCATTAAATCCTTGAGTTGAACGTTATACATGTCGCAAATTAATCAGTCGCCTATCTGGCAAGCGCTAAATCAACATAAAAAAGATATCGAACCCATTTCACTCCGCGAGATGTTCAAATCAGACGCTACTCGGTTTGATCAATTTCATATTCAGTTTAATGATTTACTTCTAGATTATTCAAAACATCTGATTTCAAAAGAGACGATCAACCTCTTAGTTAAGCTTGCAAAAGAAGCTGATATAGAAGGTTGGCGAGATCGTATGTTTAAAGGTGAAAAAATAAACTCCACTGAACATCGTGCAGTGCTTCATACAGCACTTCGTAATCAAAATGAAACACCTATCATGTCCGATGGCGAAGACGTCATGCCTAAAGTTAAAAATGTACTCAAAAAAATGAGACGTTTTAGCGAAGAGGTAAGATCAGGTCAATGGAAAGGCTTCACTGGTAAAGCAATTACGAGTGTTATTAATATCGGCATAGGCGGTTCTGATTTAGGTCCTGCTATGGTATGCCAAGCCTTGAAACCTTACGGCTCAAAAACTATTACACCCTATTTCGTTTCTAACGTAGATGGTGCTGACCTTTCCCAGGCATTAGAAAAATGTGATCCAGAAACAACACTTTTTATTATTGCCTCTAAAACATTTACAACGCAAGAAACAATGACCAATGCATATTCAGCAAGGGATTGGCTTCTCAAGGCTGCAAAAGATAACCAACATATTAAAAAGCACTTTGTTGCATTATCTACAAATCAACATGTCGTATCGCAATTCGGTATCGACACAGAAAATATGTTTGAGTTTTGGGATTGGGTAGGCGGTCGTTACTCTCTTTGGTCTGCGATCGGGCTTTCTATCGCGCTATATATTGGTATGGATAGCTTTGAAGAGTTACTTAAGGGTGGATTTGAAATGGACGAGCATTTTAAAACAGCGCCCATACAACAGAACATTCCAATGATGATGGGATTGCTAGGCATTTGGAATATTAATTTCTTCAACTTTTCAACCCATGCGATCTTAGCTTACGATCAAGGATTGTCAAAACTCGCACCTTATCTTCAACAAGCAGATATGGAAAGTAATGGTAAATTTATCAATCGCGATGGCGAGCACATCGACTTTCATACAGGCCCTGTGCTCTGGGGTGAGGTCGGCACCAATGGCCAGCATGCTTTCTATCAACTCCTGCATCAAGGTACTGAAATCGCCCCTGCTGATTTCATCATGCCTATAGAATCCCATTATAAGATAGGTAAAGACGGTGATGAGCATCACAAAATCTTGCTTTCAAACTTTATTGCGCAAACACAATCCCTCATGCTAGGGAAAACATATGATGAAGCGCGAACTGAGATTGAAAAACAAGGCTTCGAAGGGGAGGATATTGAAAGCTTTATCCCCCAAAAAACATTTGAAGGTAATCGGCCCACTTCATCCATACTTTTTCAAAAACTAACCCCAAAGACTTTGGGTCAACTTATTGCGATGTATGAACACAAGATCTTCACCCAGGGCATCATATGGAATATCAATTCATTTGATCAATGGGGTGTGGAATATGGCAAGCAAATTGCAAAACAAGTTTTACCTAAACTGTCTGAAAAAACACCTACACATGACTTTGACAGCTCTACAAATGGATTAATTAATTACATTAAAAAATATCTATAACCTATTGATATTATTTAATAATTAATTTTTGATTTAATATAGCTGTTCGTAAAGATTCATTCATAGAAGAGCCTAAGCTTGCACCAAATTTACGTGCAAAACGATCAGCAAAACCTTCGTAAGTCGTGAAATCAACTACCTCTTCAACTTTAATAATTTCACGCGCAACATAATCGTAATTACCAAAACTGTCAGCTAACCCTAATTTTATTGCAGCCTCACCATTCCAAAAAAGACCACTAAATGTGTCTGGGGAGTCTTTGAGTCTATTACCACGGCCATCTTTTACCACTTGGATAAATTGTTGGTGCACCTGATTTAGCATTTCTTGAACAAAAGCTTGTTGCTTTGAATTAACTGGAGAGAAAGGGTCAAGCATGGCTTTGTTTGAGCCTGCTGTCATAAGTCGTCGTTCAACCCCTACTTTCTTCATGGTATCTGTAAAACCAAAGCCATCCATAAGGACGCCAATAGAACCTACGATACTCGCTTTATCCACAAAAATTTCGTCGGCAGCCACAGCAATATAATAACCACCTGAAGCACAGATATCTTCTACTACAGCATAAACAGGAATATGGGGATGTAATTTTTTTTGTCGTTTAATTTCATCATTAATCATTCCTGCTTGAACTGGACTTCCGCCTGGGCTATTAATTTTTAAAATAATGCCTTTTGTGCCGCGACTGTCATAAGCCCTTTGTATGCTCTCGAAAAAGTCTTTTGCATTAACCTCATCCTTTTCACCTATCACGCCATTTATTTCAATCAATGCAGCGTGGCTGCTAGAGCCGCCTTTGGTATGCGTAGCGCCAAATGCAAAAAACAAAAGCACAAAAAGATATAAAAATGTAATGGATTTGAAAAAAATACCCCAGCGCCTTGCAATTTTTTGCTCACCTAAAGCTGAAAGCGCAATTTTTTCTAAAGCCTCTCTTTCCCAATGCGTATTTGTTTTGCTTGTCGTTTTTTTTCTTACTGCCATTTGCTATGCTCCATAAATGCTTTAAATAATTTCAACACATAATACATTGTTTGATTCTGTTACATTTAATTTTTGTAAAGCTTCACCGCGACAAGGACCTGAAATACATTCTCCAGAAGCAGGATGGTATATGGCGCCATGCGTAGAACATACAATCCATTCTTTTTGGTCATCCATAAACTCATTGGGCTTGTAATCAAGCTCAATTGGCATATGCCGGCATTGATTAAGATAGGCATAGAACTTGCCTTCAAAAAGAACTACAAAACCTGATTGCGTTGCAGAGGCTATTTGATATTCAAATTTAACGGTTGAGCCTTCACCCTGAAAATCTTTTTTATCTATTTCAATTTTTACGTTTGCACTCATGACAACAAGAAATCTACAACTTCATTAAAAGAGTCAAAACAAGCCAAAGGCTCATAACTCAACAACACGTCTTTAGGCTGAGCTCCGTAAGTCACTGCTATAGTTTGAATATGTGCATTCTTTCCCATTTCAAGATCGTAGTGAGTATCACCTACAATCACTGCGCGGTTAGCTGGAATCTGAGTTTCTTCTAAAATAGCTTCTACCATATGAGGATGGGGTTTAGAAAAGCACTCATCGACAGTTTTAGTTGATAAAAAATATCTATTTAATTCAGTATCTTGCAACGCAAACTTCAACCCTTTTCTGCTTTTACCTGTAGCAACAGCGAGCTTACATTTATTCTGATAAAGTCGCTCAATACCTTCTTTTACCCCATCGAAAAGATATGAATTGCCTTCATTTGCATGATAATGCGAGCGGTAACCTTCAGCCACTTTCTCTAATAATTCAGAGGATAAATGAGGAAACAATTTAAGTAATAATTGGTTTAAGCCTAGACCCAAAGTTTTTAAAATTAAAGCTCTGGGGGGTGCTATAACGCCAGCGCCTTCGGCTGCTGAAATAACGGCATCCACAATGATGCCTGTCGAATCTGCTACTGTGCCATCCCAGTCTAGAATTACTAAATCAAAACGTGGTGATTTCATATAGCTTGCTGACTTAAAAATGCATCAAGTTCCCGTGGCAAAGGGGCTTTTAACTCCAAAGGCTCCTCAGTTAAGGGGTGTTTCATTTTCATAGAGAATGCATGAAGAAACATCCGTTTTAAGCCCTTTTTTTGGAGCACCTTGTTTAAGGAAAAATCTCCATATTTATCATCTCCTAAAATAGGAAAGCCTAGATGCGCAAGTTGAACCCTTAGCTGATGGGTTCTGCCAGTGATAAGCTTAGCTTCAAGGAGGGTGTAAGGCCCTAAAGATTTTTTTAAATAGAAGATGGTTTTGCTCATTTGATTTTGGCTATCATCTTCATCCTCAGTCACATTGACACGCCTCTCGCCCCCTTGGGTGAATGTTTTTTTGAGCAAAAGTTCGACTGTTTTTTTGGGGTCAGTCCACTCTCCCTCAACCATCATGGTATATTTTTTTTCAATGCGATTATGTCGCATCATGTCGTGCATATTCACGAGCGCCGACCGCTTTTTAGCAATCAATAAAATGCCGGAAGTTTCTCGATCAATACGATGAACGAGCTCTAAAAACTTAGCCTTAGGTCTTGCATGACGAATCAGTTCTATAACACCAAAGTTGAGGCCACTGCCACCGTGGACAGCATAGCCACTTGGCTTATTAATTGCCAATAACGCGTCATCTTCGAAAATAACATTTGTGTCTAACCAAGCCGTTTGTTGTTGTTTGGGCTCAATAACGTGTGGCGCTCTTTCTCCTTCAACAGCGATAGGAGGAATTCTTACTTCATCATCTATTTGAAGACGATAAGTGGTATCGACTCGCTTTTTATTCACTCTCACCTCGCCGCTTCTAAGGATTTTATAAATATGGCTTTTAGGCACATTTTTTAAAATTTTTAAGAGAAAGTTATCGATTTTTTGTGTTTCACTTGCTTCGTCCACAATAACAAATGTGGCTTTTTCATGAGAAAAAATATTTTTAGTGTTTGTGTTTTGCGTCATATTTTGTTTAATTGGGTTTATACCCTATACTAGATGTGTTCAGTCTCTCTTAATCAATTGAATTGAAGAGATAATTTAAGCTGAATTATACCGTGACAACAAATTACTAAGGCTTTTTCCGCTCGCCTTATTTTAAGTAGCGGCCTTGAAACAAGGTTTAAAAATTTAAAGAATATTTTAGTTTTATTGCACATGTACATAACAAAGATTCATAAATATTTTGCTCAACAATCTTACAAATAAGATCTGTGACTAAGTAAATAATTTAAAAAAACTTTTTGAATAGAAAAAGTTTTAATTTAAGAAATACTAACCTTCCTTAAGGTTAGATGTGCACCTGAATAGCTGAAATACATTCTTTATCTTAAAACCTACTTGTAGGAGTTTTAGATAATGAAACGTATGCTTTTTAATGCAACCCAATCAGAAGAATTGCGTGTTGCCATTGTAGATGGTCAAAAATTAATCGATCTTGATATTGAACGTGGAAGTCGCGCTTTAAAGAAAAGTAACATCTATAAAGGCATTGTGACTCGTGTAGAACCTTCACTTGAAGCTGCTTTTGTAAACTATGGTACAGAGCGACATGGCTTTCTTCCCTTCAAAGAAATTTCTCCGCAATATTTTAAAGATGCAACTCAAAATCGCCCTCGCATTCAAGACGTTATTGAAGAAGGTCAAGAAATTATCGTTCAGGTCACAAAAGAAGAACGAGGCAATAAAGGGGCTGCACTTTCAAGCTACCTTTCTCTTGCAGGACGATACATTGTATTAATGCCAAACAATCCTGATGGCGGAGGCGTTTCAAGACGTGTTGAAGGCGAAGAACGTAATGAATTCCGCGATCATATTTCAAACTTAGATATTCCAGAAGGCATGAGTGTCATTGGTCGAACAGCAGGCGTGGGTTCGTCTCTTGAAGAACTGCAATGGGATTTAAATTATTTAAAGCAATTGTGGACAGCAATTGCTGAAGCATCCCAAGGTCAATCAGGCGCATTCCTGATCTATCAAGAAGGCAATCTTGTGATTCGCGCCATCAGAGACTATTTCCATCCTGAGATAGGTGAAATTCTTATCGATACGCAAGAGATCTATGATCAAGCCACACAATTTATGAATCATGTGATGCCAAATTATGTAGACCGCGTAAAACTCTACGAAGATGAGGTTTCTTTATTTTCCCGCTTCCAAATTGAACATCAAATTGAATCTGCTTTTTCAAGAGAAGTTAGATTACCTTCCGGTGGCGCTATTGTGATTGATCATACAGAGGCTCTTGTTTCTATTGATGTGAACTCATCAAGAGCTACTAAAGGAAGTGATATTGAACACACCGCATTTAATACCAATATTGAGGCTGCTGAAGAAGTGGCTAAACAATTAAGGCTTCGCGACTTGGGCGGTCTAGTTGTAATTGACTTTATTGATATGGAAAGCCAAAAAAATCAACGTGAAGTAGAAAATCGATTTAGAGATGCGCTTCATCACGATCGCGCAAGAGTCCAAACAGGCAAAATTTCGCGTTTTGGATTGCTCGAGCTTTCGCGTCAACGACTTCGTCCAAGTATTGGCGAGTCAAGTAATAGTATATGCACTAAATGTAATGGCACGGGCTCAATTAGAGATATTCAATCATCAGCATTACATATTCTTCGTATGATTCAAGAAGAAGCAATGAAAGAACATAATGCAACTATCTCAGCTCAATTACCAATTGAAGTTGCTACATTCCTTTTAAATGAAAAACGTTCAGATATCTTTAGTCTTGAACAACGCTTAAAAGTTGAAATTATATTAATCCCTAATAAACATCTTGAGTCTCCAAATTATTCCATCTCAAGCGCCAAGCAAGAGGATCTTGCAAATCAATCTAAGCCAAGCTATCAAATGATGGAGTCACTTAACGAGGGCAATCAAGTCTTAAATTATAAACAGGCATCTAATGAACCAAAACAAGAGCCTTTAGTAAAAGGTATCATTCCTGACACCCCTGCTCCGTCAGGTTCAGGCAAGCCAAATAAAACATTATTTGGCTTCTTTAAAAATCTGATTGCTGGTGATGATGAAAGCACTGGAAATTCTAGTGAAGAAAAAACGGAAGTTTCTGAAGCAACAGAAAACAATCGTCCAAGACCGCAGCATAATAATCGAGGACGTAATAATCGTAATCAGAAATTTAAACAGCACAATAAAAAGCAACCTCAAGGAGAGATTCAGCCTTCTGAAACGGATGCAAGTTCAGCTTCAGAAAAAGTAACTCCTCCAGTTTCAAGACCGAATCAAGATAATAATAAACGAGGAAGAAACAATAATCGCGGACGATTTAATAAAGATCGTGGTGCGAGATCTAATCAGGGTCCAAATGATTTTGAGAAAAAAGCTTTAGCATCTCAAGAGGCACCCATTTTGAATAAATCTGCTGCTGAAGCAAGACCTAGTCAAGTAACAAAAACAGAGTCTAAGCCAATTGAAGCATCGAAAAAACCTGCTCCTCCCAAGCCTAGAAAAAAAGTAGAAGAAAAGCCAGTTGACCTAAAGGCAATCGGTCTTGAGCTTGTAGAAACAAAAGCTAAATCAAAACCTAAGGCTGCAAAAGAAGTAGAAGAAAAGCCGAAAAAAGTAGCGCCAAAGAAAACAGCTGCTTGGCAAAAGAAAGAAAAAGCTAAAGATGAGCCTATCGTAATGGTTGAAACAAAAGCTGCAAAGAAAAAATCTACTAAATAGATTGTTTAATGAAGCTTACTGATAACCAACCAAGGTAAGCCATTAATACTGACCCAACGACATGAAGCGCAATAAGAGTGAGTGAGGCGACAAGCTCATTCTTTTGCAGTAACTGAAAAATCTCAGCAGTAAATGCAGAGAATGTAGTAAGTCCCCCTAAAAAACCTATATTAATAATAAGTTTCAAATCTGGACTTAAGTCACTAAATAGTTCAAAAGCCCCCATCGATATACCCATTAAGTATGCGCCTGCAAGATTAACTGTTAATGTGCCCATCGGATATATCGGATGAAGGGTATTTAATAAAATACCTATGCCCCAACGACTCCATGCGCCCATAGCTGCAGCAAAACCTATATATAGAAAATTTTTCAAGATAATTTTAAGAAATGCTCTCGATAATATTTTAATTCGTCGATCGAATCATATATATCCGATAAGGCTTCATGTTTGCTTGTTTTTTTAAAGCCTTGATAGAGCGTGGGTCTCCATCGACGCGAAAGCTCTTTAAAAACACTGACGTCTAGATTTCTATAATGAAAATAACTTTCCAAATTGGGCATATGCTTTGCCATAAAACGTCGATCTTGACAGATTGAATTGCCGCACATCGGAGATTTATTGGGTGCAATATGTTTTTTTAAGAATTCAATGGTTGCTTCTGAAGCGTAATTTTCATCAAAAGACGACTTTTTAACTCTTTCAATCAACCCTGATTTTGAGTGGGTAGATTGATTCCATGTATCCATACCATTCAATATCTCATCTGTTTGATGAATAACAATGACTGGGCCTTCTGCAATAATATTTAAATGGGGATCAGTCACCACAGTTGCTATTTCAAGTACTTTGTCGGTCTCGGTATTAAGGCCGCTCATTTCCATATCAAGCCATATTAAATTATCGTCCGAAGAGCTCATCATGATTTCCATTAAAATAATACTAATTGAGTGAAACAATCTACAACGCAAGATTGTTTTCATACAGAATACTAGAATATTAACTTAATTCAGAGACATTATGGACGAAATACTACGCAACACCTTTATTGCTGTTCTTACTTTAAGCACAGGCATTCATCTATGGCTTGCGCGAAGACATATTAACTTTGTATCCAATCATAAGAACAAAGTCCCTGATGCGTTTAAAAAAAATATCACCCTTAAAGATCATCAAAAAGCTGCAAATTATGCAATCGCAAAAAGTGAATTAGGTTCAAAAGATACAATCATCCAAGCTTCATTGCTTCTTCTTCTTACTCTAGGAGGATTGATTAGTGCGATCTCACATCTTTTTGATTCAATTTCATCGCCCCTCTTAAAAGATATTGCACTAATCTTGAGTGTCATGCTTGTTACCAGTCTGATTGATCTACCTTTCAATTACTACAAAACATTTAAGATTGATGAAGCATTTGGTTTTAATCGTATGACAAAGAAACTATTTTTTTCAGATCTTTATAAGCAGATGATTTTAGGCTTATGTCTTGGTCTGCCTATTTTATTTGTTGCATTATGGATGCTGCAAAATGCTGGGGCCTATTGGTGGTTTTATCTATGGGCAGTTTGGAGTTTATTTAATCTTTTAATTCTTGCAATCTACCCTACTTGGATCGCTCCTTTTTTCAATAAGTTCTTACCTCTCAAAGATAAGACCTTAAAAACTAAAATTATTGCGCTATTAAAAAAATGTGGTTTTAAGTCTCAAGGATTATTTGTCATGGATGGTTCTGCAAGAAGTAACCATGGGAATGCTTATTTCACAGGCTTTGGCAAAAATAAACGTATCGTATTTTTCGATACGCTTTTAGAACGTCTTAATCACAATGAAATTGAAGCTGTCCTGGCTCATGAGCTTGGGCATTTTCATCACAATCATGTTAAAAAAAGAATTGTCATGATGTTCCTTGTAAGTTTTATTGGCCTTGCAATTTTGGGCTATCTAAAAGATCAAACATGGTTTTATCATGCGCTGGGTATTAGCGAGCCAACAAATGGTAGCGCCTTACTTCTTTTTATGTTGGTTGGCCCCACTTTCATTTTTTTTATAAGGCCTATCATGGCATTCTATTCAAGGCAAAATGAATTTGAAGCTGATCGCTACGCTAAAACTCACTCGAGCGCAAAATATCTTAAAGAGTCATTAGTTAAACTTTACCGAGATAATGCATCAACTTTAACGCCCGATCCATTATATTCGGCATTTTATGACTCTCACCCCCCTGCATTACAGCGTATTGCAAGACTGTAACATTTCAAGGAAGCTTTTTTAACAGCACCAATGGTAAAATGTCGTATACCTTTATGGCACAGCGCTTATAAAAATGGATATTACAACACGCCTAGAATTTGATGCGGGGCATCGCATACCCAATCACAAAAGTAACTGTAAAAATCTACATGGTCATCGTTACGCAATTGAGGTCACGGTTACGGGCCCTATTCATGACGACAGAAAAAGTTCAGACTTTGGTATGGTGATTGATTTCTCTGATGTAAAGCAAATCATTAAGGATTTAGTAGTTGAGCCTTGGGATCATGCGTTCATTGTTTATCAAGACGATAAAGAGATTGTGAATTTTTTAAAAACACTACCAGATCATAAAACCGTTATATTTCCAGTGGTACCAACAGCAGAAAATATGGCATCAGAAGCTCACCGAATTTTAAATAGTGAATTTAATAAACGCTTTGATGGCCAACTTAAAATAAAACAAATTCGTATGTATGAAACGCCCAACAGCTGGGCTGATGCTATATAACTCAGATTACCAAATAAGCTTTTTTTCGCCTTTCATTTTATTCAAATAAGCTTCGTGACTTTTAAGCTCTTCGTCACTTGCTTTAAGAACAAAAAGATTGGCGGGGCGATGAGTATTTTTTTCTCCTGCAATATCTGTTCCGCTATATTGAAAATCAATCATTAGATCTTCTTGTCCGCGAGTCATAGCAAGGTAAACTTCAGCTAAAAGTTGTGCATCCAGCAAGGCACCGTGGAGACTTCTTTGCGAATTATCTATATTATAAAAACGGCATAAAGCATCTAAACTATTTCGCTGGCCTGGCCTCATATCCTTTGCCATTTTTAACGTATCAATAATATTAGCGACCACGTTTTCAATAGGCTGTCTTTCGATTAGTCCAAGTTCCATATTAATAAAACCCACATCAAATGGCGCATTATGAATAATCAGCGTTGTATCTTTTATGAATTCAATAAAATCAGAAGCTATTTCCGTAAATTTTGGTTTGTCTTGCAAGAAGTCTAGAGTAATACCGTGAACTTCTTGAGCTGCAGGATCTATTTCCCTGTCTGGATTCAAATAAAAATGAAAAGAATTATTTGTGGGTCGGCGATTTACGATTTCAACCGCTGCGATCTCAATAATTCGATGGCCCTGATTTGCATATAAGCCAGTTGTTTCTGTATCTAAGAAAATATGTCTCACTATAACCCTTTCAATAAGTTATCAACGCCCTGATTTGCTAGTTGATCAGCTTTCTCATTTCCATCATGACCTGCGTGCCCTTTAACCCAAAGCCACTCAATAACGTGCCCGGAAGCCAATTCATCAAGTCTTTGCCATAAATCTATATTTTTGATAATTTTCTTACTGCTATTTTTCCAGTGATTACGTTTCCATGTATGGATCCACTCCGTAATTCCTTTTTGCACGTAAGTAGAATCCGTGTATATTTTAATCTCTGAAGTCTGCTTAATGATTTCAAGGGCTTTAATTACAGCTAATAGCTCCATACGATTATTTGTAGTATCTTTTTCACCGCCACATATAGATTTCTCATTAGCTCCAGAGATTAATAATGCACCCCATCCGCCGTCTCCAGGATTACCTCTGCAAGCACCGTCTGTATATATGGTAATTGCAGGCTTCATCATTTGACTTTGAAAGTTCTGGATTTTTGTGCTGAATACACCGGCGCTTTAATCAATTTCTTTTTCCATGAAGGTTTAATAGTCGTCATACCATGCACTCTCTTTTGTATAACAAGAAAATAAAAACCTCCCAACATAGGCCACCATCGATCTCCTAGTTTCTCTATAGCATGTATTTTTTTTAACCATGATACTTGCTGAATAGGGGGAACATAACATCCCATTTTCCCTTCAGCCATTTCTAATCCCACAATAGGAAGCCATTCTTTAATTTTACTAAGTGATATAAATTTTGTATTCCAAGGGTAATCAATATCAAAACTTAAAAGTCTTTTTAAACCCCATAAGCTCGCTGGGTTAAATCCAGTAATGATGAGACGCCCTTCCGGCATAAGAACTCGATGGATCTCTTTAAGCAACTCATAAGGCTCGACCATTTGCTCAAGTATATGGGGTGCGATAAGTAAATCTACCGATGCTTCATCAAAAGGTAATGCATCGTTCGACGTCATTAAATCAGCGTGATTTGAGTTTAATGAAAACTTATTTTGAATGCGTGATTGATCTAGAAAGTCAATATCGAAATTACCCATTTGAATCGCATAAAATCCAAACGTATCCATGACCACAGGATTTATATAATCATATTCTAACGTAAGTAAATATTGGCCTAAGGGGCTTTTAAACCATTCTTGTGGTGAAATTTTAGGCATAAATGTATCTTATAATGATCGAAATACTTTACTATGAATACAAATGACAGGCTACAAAGAAAATCAATTAATTCATATAGATCCCATTGAAGCCTTTCAAGATAATTATATTTGGTTAATTCATAACGATCAAAATAGTATTATTGTTGACCCAGGTGATGCTAAGCCCGTCGTAAGTGCCTTGGAGAGAAAAAAACTAAATCTAGTCGCTATTTTAATCACCCATCATCATGCCGATCACATTGGCGGTGTTATCGCACTTCAAGAGAAATATCCACATATAAAGATCTTTGCGCCACAAAAAGATAAATATGACTTTGTCAATATAAGCCTTAAAAATGGGGACGAAATTAATATTCCGGAGCTTCAAATAAACTATAAAATAATTGAAATTCCTGGGCATACCCAAGGTCATATCGCGTATTACGATATGAAAAACCTTTTCTGCGGCGATACACTTTTTGCCTGTGGTTGTGGAAGAATATTTGATGGAACCCATGAGCAAATGTATAACTCGTTAAAAAAAATTAGCGCACTACCCAAAAGCACAAAAATTTATTGTGCGCACGAATACACTAAAAAAAATATTGCATTTGCCTTGTCACTTAATCCAAATGATGTAAATCTCAAATCAAGAGAAAAACTTCTATCTAATGTAAAAAATACCATTCCATCCTCTCTCGAGGAAGAATTAAAAACAAACCCTTTTTTAAAATGCACTTCTTTTGAAGCATTTAAGAAGCTTAGAGATCTCAAAGATCAATATTAATATGTCATCGCTATTTAAATATGCCTTATTTTTTATTTGCATCTCAGTATCGATGGCACCCATTGCTTTTGCCGAAAAAAATACCCTAGGAGAAGAAATTAGTATTCTAGATGTCGATGTACTTGATCAAGAAATCAATAAGCTAAATTCATTAAACCTAAACTCAGCAGCCCCACCAAGTAAAACACAAAATTACCAAGCCAATAAAGTCGAAATAAATCTATGGCAACGTATTTATTCTAGATTTGAAATTAAGAATGAAAATAATTCAAGATCTAAGAAATATGAAGATTGGTATTCTGCGCGGCCTGAATATGTAGAAAGAATGATGGATCGCAGCCAAAAATATTTATTTTATGTTGTAGGTGAAGTTGAAAAAAGGGGTATGCCATCAGAAATAGCCCTTCTTCCCATGATAGAAAGCGCTTATAACCCTATTGCAAATTCAAGGAGCAAAGCTGTAGGAATATGGCAGTTTATTCCGTCTACAGGGCGAGTCTATGGTTTAAAACAAGATTGGTGGCATGATAAAAGACGTAATGTTGTGGAAGCAACAAATGCTGCTCTTGATTACCTTCAAAAGCTTCATGCATTGTTTGGCTCATGGGACCTTGCTTTGGCTGCTTACAATGCTGGCGAAGGTACTGTAGGTCGGGCCATAGCTAAAAATAAAGCGAAAGGGCTCCCCACTGACTATGCGTCTCTTAAGCTTCCAGGCGAAACGAAAGATTATGTGCCGAAGCTGCAAGCTATTAAAAATATTGTTTCAAACCCAACTCAATACGGACTTTATATAGATCCCATACCTAATAAACCTTACTTTACATCTGTGGAAGCACCTGCCGTTATTGATGCTGATCTTGCTGCAAATCTTGCTGAAATTTCTTATGATGAATTTTTACTTTTAAATGCTGAACATAGAAGACCTCTTATTAGAACAAACGATAAATCACAACGACTTATTTTGCCTATCAATGCTGCAGATACGTTTGTAAAAAATCTTAGTCAAAATGAAAAACCTTTGGTGTCATGGAATATATACCAACCAAAACATAACGAGAAAATAAAAGCGATAGCAAATAAATTTGATATGCAAGAAAGCGATCTCATCAAAGCAAATGATTTGAATCCGCAAAGAGTAATCAAGACCTCAACGATGATATTGGTATCTAAAAAAGAAGGTGTGGGATCTAATGCGAACCAAGAGATTGATGAGTTAAAAGTTCAAAGTTATAAAAAAACTGAAAGCTCAGTTAAGCCAAACAAGCATAAAGTAAAATCAGGAGATACACTTAATAAAATTGCTAAAAGATATGATATACATATTGATGAATTAAAAGATATCAATCAAATGACTTCCTCAGATATTCAAATTGGGTCTATCCTTCAACTTCAAAGAAGTAATTAATTAACTACACATATGTATTTCAAATATATATTCCTCTTATTCGTTTTGGCAAATATAACATCGTGCAGCGATAAAAAAGAAATCGCTTACAACTATGAAGGTACATTCCAAAGTGAAAGAGGCGGAATGCTTATCGATGCCATGTCTGGTGAGCCAAGCAATCTCATTTCCATGATTGCGGGAGACTCAGCATCATCAGCTATCTCAGGAAATATTTTTAATAAACTTATTAAATACGACAAAAATTTAGAGCTTGCTCCTGAAATAGCAGAAAAATGGACGATTTCAAGCGACCAAAAAACAATTACCTTTTATTTAAAAAAGAATCTTAAGTGGTCTGATGGTCATGATTTAACCAGTGAAGATGTTCTTTTTACATGGAAACTTGTTACCGATGACAAAACAAGAACTCCTTATGGCTCTGATTACAAGCTAGTGGATAAGGCAGAAGTTCCAGATCTTCATACGTTCAGAGTTGTATATAAAAAAGCTTATGCGCCTGCCTTAGATAGCTGGGCAACACTTCAAATTCTTCCGAAACATATTCTGAAGGATGAGGATATTAATCGCACTTTTTTCTCAAGAAAACCTGTTGGCTCTAGTTACTATAAATTGGCAAATTGGGTAAATGGTGAGAAATTAACTTTAGAGGCTAGCTCCTCTTCTGTGATGGGTGAGCCTAATATAAGTAAACTCACTTCCCGTTTCATACCTGATACATCGTCTCAATTTTTAGAATTGATCGCTGATAATATCGACCTTATGAATATTAATCCTATTCAATTTGCTCGCGTTATTCCTTCTAGACCAGACCTCAAGAATAAATTAGCACTTTATAAAGAGCTTGGAAATAGCTATACCTACCTTGGCTTTAATTCAAAACGTTCTCCATTTAATGATATTAGAGTCAGGCAAGCGATTAATTATGCGCTTGATAAACAGGAAGTTATAGATGGCGTTCTCTTAGGCCTGGGAGAGCCTGTCGCATCACCCTATAAACCTGGGACTCGATGGAGCGATCGAGCACTTCACCCCTACCCCTACGATAAAAATATGGCACTTAAGTTACTCCATGAAGCAGGCTTTAATGACACTAACCATGATGGTATTTTAGAAAAAGATGGCAAACCTTTCGCATTTGAAATTCTCACCAATCAAAATAAACAAAGAGAGATGACTGCAGTTCTTATTCAAAGAAGACTTAAAGATGTGGGTATTGATGTGAAGATTCGTGTGATTGAATGGGCAAGTTTTGTAAACCAATTTATTAAAACGAGTGATTTTGATGCTGTTATTCTTGGCTGGAGCTTATCGCTCGATCCTGATCAATATAATATTTGGCATTCATCTCAACAAAAACCTGGCCAATTTAATTTTATTGGATACAGCAATAAAGAAGTTGATCAATTACTTGAAGAAGGTCGAACTGAATTAAATCCTGATAAACGAGAAAAAATTTATCATGCTTTTTCAAAAATCTTACTCAGAGAAAGCCCTATAGTTTATCTGTATGCTGGATATGGTCTAACTGCTATGAGTAAACGTATCAAAGGTATTGAGTCACCTACGCCACCTGCCGGAATTGCGTATAATTCTTACGAATGGTTTATTCCTTCCACCCTTAGAAGAAATGAAATAACGCCATAAAATGCTTAACTATCTAATTAAACGTTTGTTATGGATGATTCCAATGTTAATTGGTATCAGTCTTATTTCTTTTTTTATTATGCATCTAGCTCCAGGGGACATCACCGCATCAGAATCAGCCTTTAATCCAAAAGCATCTGAGGAATCTCGTCAAAAACTAAGAGCACTTTACAATTTAGATAAGCCCTTGATGACGCAATACAGTTTATGGTTAAAAAGAATTGTGAAATTAGATTTTGGGAATTCTTTTGCTTCGCATCAGCGTCCTGTTTTATGGGAAACGAAAGATGAAAAAGGCAATATCACCAAAGGCATGATTCAAGATGCCTTACCCATAACGCTTATGATTAATCTGATAGGTCTACTTATTATTTTTGTGCTTTCGATATTTTTAGGTGTTGTTTCAGCAGTAAATCAAAATAAATGGCCGGACCGACTCATAACTATTATTGTATTCGTAGGCTTTGCTGTCCCTGGTTTTTGGTTAGCACTTTTACTGATGTATTGGACTGGGGTGACACATTCTTGGCTCCCCATTTCAGGTCTCCATAGCGCAGGGTATGAAAATATGGATTTAATTTCACAATATCTAGATTTATTTAAACATCTGATACTACCGGTCTTTGTTTCAAGTTTAGGCGGCCTTGCAAGCATTTCTCTGTATGTGAGAAATGGAATGTTAGATGTGCTGCAACAAGAGTTCATAACGACTGCACGCGCTAAAGGACTCACGGAAAATAAAGTGATTTATGGTCATGCATTAAGAAATACATTATTACCGCTTATCACTATTGTAGGCCTATCAATTCCTGGCTTGATTGGTGGCTCTGTAATTGGGGAATCTATTTTTGCAATTTCTGGTATGGGTAAATTATTTTTTGACGCTGTATTAATGAGAGACTTTCCTGTGGTCATGGGAATCCTTACAATTGGATCCGTCTTAACGCTATTTGGAAATCTAATCGCAGATATTGGTTATGCTTGGGCCGATCCGCGAATTAGACGAGGTATTTCAAATTGAAAATCCTCACGCAAAACCCATTAACTTTAAGTGGAATTATAATTATTTCCCTCGTTTTATTTATTGCGGTATTTGCACCATGGCTATCGCCTTACGATCCAAATTACATTGATATTCATTCAATACTTTTGCCACCTTCCGTCTCGCATTTTATGGGAACTGACGGACTAGGAAGAGATGTTTTTTCACGCATGCTTTATGGGTCTAGAATTTCACTTTTAGTAGGCATTGTAGCTGTAGGTATTGCTACAGTAATTGGCACTTTTTTAGGTGCCATTGCTGGATTTTATCGTGGATATATCGATTCTATAATCATGCGCTTTGTTGATATTATGTTATCCATTCCTACTTTTTTTCTGATACTTGCGGTCATTGCTTTTTTAACACCGTCAATTTGGAACATTATGATTGTGATTGGACTGACTTCCTGGATGGGTGTTACTCGCCTTGTTCGGGCAGAGTTTTTAAGTCTCAGAAATCGAGAATATATATTAGCAGCTGAAGCTATGGGCGCTTCAGATTACAGGCTTATTTCAAAGCACCTACTCCCTAATAGCCTAACGCCCATCATCGTAACTTCTGTTTTAGGAATTGCAAGTGCAGTATTAACCGAATCTGGATTGAGTTTTCTTGGGCTTGGGGTTCAAGCGCCACAGTCCTCATGGGGTAATATTTTGACCGATGGCAAAGAGTACATTCAGTTTGCATGGTGGCTATCATTATTTCCAGGACTGGCCATTTTGATTACAGTCCTAGGTTATAATTTACTCGGTGAAGGGTTAAGAGATCTGCTTGATCCGAAAAATAAGAATCAAAGAAAATAAAGGAATACATGATGGGGTTTTTAACTGGTAAACGGGTTTTAATTCTCGGTCTTTTGAGTGATCGATCTATTGCTTATGGTATTGCTTCCGCAATGAAACGCGAAGGAGCTGAATTAGCCTTTACTTATCAAATGGAAAAACACGATGAACGAGTAAAAAAACTTGCTCAAGATTTTAATTCAAATATCGTGCTACCTTGCGACGTTTCAAGTGACGAGCAAATCGATAATCTATTTCCTTTGTTAAAGAAACACTGGGATAAATTAGATGTTATTGTTCATTCGCTAGCCTTTGTTACTAAGGAAGCTTTAAAGGGAGATTTCGTTGAGGCAACAACGCGTGAAAACTTCAGAGTAGCTCATGATATAAGCTCTTACAGTTTTACAGCATTAGCTAAAGCAGCACTGCCGATGCTGAGCGAGCATGCGAGTTTACTTACATTGAGTTATCTTGGCGCGGAAAGAACAATGCCAAACTATAATGTGATGGGACTTGCCAAAGCAAGTTTGGAGGCTAATGTAAGATACATGGCTCAAAGCTTGGGGCCAAAAGGTATTCGAGTTAATGCAGTTTCAGCAGGACCAATAAAAACCCTTGCTGCATCAGGAATTGCTGACTTTGATCGCATGATAGGCTTTAATGAGAAACATGCTGCATTAAGACGAAATGTTACGATTGAAGAAGTTGGAAATGCTGCTGCATTTCTATGTAGCGATCTTGCATCAGGTATTACAGGCGAAATTACTTATGTAGATGGCGGCATGAATATTACTGCCGCAGGTTCAATCGATTAATTCTTTTGTGTTGCTTCAAAGAATTTTTGATTAACTGATACACTCGACTTCGCTTTTAATCCTTTCAGATAAGCACTCAGGTATTCACTTGATAATGCCTCTGTATAACTAGACGCAAATTCTTTTTTATTTTCTTCGTTGTCATCGTTCGGAAATGCTACTTTACTTACTTTAACAATCACATAACCGTTATTACCATCTACAAAACCACTATAGCTCGGAAGCTTGTCTGTAGGCATCTTATAAGCGTGATTAGTGACAGCCTGACTCAAGCCTTTTGTGTTTTTGCGGTCGACTAAAACTGTAGCCTGCCAATCAATTTTACGAGAAGCATCAGCAACAGACTTTAATGCTGCCTCACCTTCAGTAGCTACTAATTTTTTTGCAGCTTCAAATTTTAAATAATCTTCAATGCTCTTTTTAACCTCAGCAAATGGTTTTGTTGATTGCGCTTTGTAATCAACTACACGGGCGGAAATTAAGTTATTAGGAGTGACTTCAATCGCTTCAGTATTCCTTCGATCCTTAATTGATTCTTTTGAATATAAAGCATTCATCAGTGCTTCATTTTTAAAAAATTTATCTGATTCGTTACGGCTAATCCAATCAGTTTTTTGAATAGGCAGATTAAATTTCTTCGAAACCACATCAAGACTTGATGACTGCTCGTAAACTTTATTACTAAAATCTTCCGCAAGGGCTGCATATTTATCTTGAGCTTTTTGGTAGATTAATTCGGCTTTAATTTGTGGCTTTATGGCATCGAAACCACCCCCCTCACCTATGACTTTTGTTAGCTTAATAATGTGGTAACCAAAGTCAGACTCAACAATACCGCTAATCTCGTTAACTTTCATTGAGAAAACAGCATCATCAAAAGGCTTAACCATCATGCCACGGCCAAACGCACCCAGGTCACCGCCTTTTTTAGCGGATTCAGGATCTTGTGAGTATTTTGTTGCTAGCTCCTCAAATTGCTTAGGATTCTTTTTAATCTGACCTAAGACATCTTCAGCTTTTGCCTTAGCCTTAGCTTTTTCTGCAGGTGCGGCATTCTTAGATGCAGCTATTAAAATATGACTTGCTTCTCTTTGCTGCTGATTTTGATATTTATCTGCATTTGTTTTATAAAAAGCCTTCACTTCATCTTCAGATACAGTAATGCTCGGAAGAATGCTTGTTAATGAAAATACAACAAATTCGGCTTTCACCTGTTCAGGTGCTAAGAACTTTGATTTATTTTGATCATAGAAAGCCTGCATGTCTTTTTCGGAAATATTTGCCTTAGCCATATATTCTTTTGTTTTGAATTCAGCAACAGTCACTTCCCTTTGTTGAGATGTTGCTTTTAATGTTTCTGTTAAATTATTTGGTGGAATAAATGTAAGTTTTTGAAGCCCATCTCGCACTTGCTGAATGAGTAAATCGTTTCTGATGCTTTCTTCAAATTTCTTAGGGTTAAGCTGATTATTTTGTAGAACTTTATCGTAAAGTTCCTGTGAAAACTTTCCATCTTTTTGAAAATCAGGCATACCAATAATATATTGGCTTAATTGTTGGTCTGTGATTTTAAATTGAGATTTTTTAATATCATTGTTGATTAATTGTTTTGTGATAAGTCCATCAACCACTGACTCTTTGAATTCAAATGAATCAAACATTGCTGGGTCTACTTTCTTGCCTTCACTCATCATCCGATTACGGACATTTTCAATGGCACGGTTATATTCTGGAAGTGCAATTTTATAACCATCAACTTTAGCAATGCTTAAATTATTGCCGGCTTGGTTGAGATATGAATCAATGCCAAATAATGCGAAAGGAATAAGAACGAGCGCTAAAATAACTTGGGCAGCCTTAGTTTGAGCGTAACTTCTAAATTTGTCTAACATTGGATTTATCCTATTATCTTTATAAGCTTTATGATAAAAAAAGTTACCAAAAAGTTCTCACTGAATGAACAAAAAGGCGAATCTTAAGATTCGCCTTAATGATTTGGCGGAGTGGACGGGACTCGAACCCGCGACCCCCGGCGTGACAGGCCGGTATTCTAACCAACTGAACTACCACTCCAAAACTTGTTACTAAAATTGGTGGGTGCTGACGGGGTCGAACCGCCGACATTCGCCTTGTAAGGGCGACGCTCTACCAACTGAGCTAAGCACCCATGCACACTCGTTAGTAAGGCGGCTATTTTACAACATAGTCCTTACCAACGCTAGGTTTACGCTAATGTGTAATGGATTTTGTGATAGTGCTGGCGTTTTTATGGGGTACAGGAACGGCTTTTTGGTCCTTTGTGGCAATATTTTTTGGCATTTTAGTCAAAGCAAGCTCTAAAACTTCGTCTATCCAGCGCACAGGATGAATTTCTAAGGCATTTTTAACTTCATCAGAAATTTCAGTTAAATCTTTGACATTTTGCTCTGGAATAAGCACGGTTTTGATGCCGCCTCTATGCGCTGCAAGCAGCTTCTCTTTTAGGCCGCCAATTGGTAAAACTTCACCTCTTAATGTTATTTCCCCTGTCATAGCGACATCAGCTCGGACTGAAATATTAGTTAAGGCCGATACAATCGCTAAAGTAATGCCAATACCGGCACTTGGGCCATCCTTAGGCGTTGCTCCTTCGGGTAAATGAATATGAATATCATTTTTTTCGTAAAAATTTTCGGCTATTCCTAGTTTGTTGGCGCGACTTCTCACAACGCTCATCGCAGCATGAATAGACTCTTGCATGACTTCGCCTAACTTACCTGTAATGATTGTTTTTCCTTTGCCTTGTAAAACGACAGCCTCAATCGTCAATAATTCTCCTCCGACCTGAGTCCAAGCGAGCCCCGTAACTTGGCCTATTTGATTTTTCTTTGAAGCAAGTCCAATGTCGTAGACTTTAACGCCTAAATAAGCCTCTAAATTCTTACTATTCACAATGACTTTTTTGAGCGATTTTTTGCTCAATAACTCCTTAACTGCCTTTCGACATATTTTAGAGATTTCTTGTTCTAATTTTCTAACGCCCGCTTCTCTCGAATAATACTGAATAATTTCTCTTACAACTTTAGAGGTAATGCTAATTTCAGATTTTTTTAAACCATGCATTTTAAGTTGCTTGGGTAATAAGTATTGCATTGCAATATTAAGCTTTTCTGCCTCTGTATAACCCGATAGACGAATAATCTCCATTCGATCCAAAAGTGGTTCAGGAATATTCATTGAGTTAGCTGTTGCGACAAACATCACATCAGATAAATCATATTCGACTTCTACATAATGATCTGTAAAAGTATGATTTTGTTCTGGGTCTAAAACCTCTAAGAGCGCTGAGGCTGGATCTCCCCGATAATCTTGACCCATTTTGTCCACTTCATCTAGTAAGAATAATGGGTTAGTGACTCCAGCTTTAGTCATGCTTTGTAAAACTTTACCGGGCATAGAGCCAATATAAGTTCTTCTATGACCGCGAATCTCTGATTCGTCTCGCACCCCGCCTAAAGCCATACGAATAAACTTACGATTTACTGCTTTGGCAATACTTTGTCCTAAGGATGTTTTCCCGACCCCCGGAGGGCCTACCAAACATAAAATAGGTGCTTTCAGTTTATCAACTCGTTGTTGGACTGCAAGATACTCAATAATACGTTCTTTGACTTTCTCGAGACCGTAGTGATCCTCATCCAAGATCTTTTCTGCAAGCGCTAACTCACGACTAATTTTAGTTTTTTTCTGCCAAGGCAATCCTATTAATGTATCAATATAATTTCTTACTACTGATGCTTCAGCCGACATTGGCGACATCATTTTTAATTTTTTGAATTCAGACGTAGCTTTATCGAGAGCCTCTTTTGACATGCCAGATTCTTGAATACGTTTTTCAAGCTCATCTAAATCTGCACCTTCATCTTGCTCACCCAATTCCTTTTGAATGGCTTTGACTTGTTCATTAAGATAGTATTCCCTTTGGCTTTTTTCCATTTGACGCTTAACGCGGCCACGAATTCTTTTTTCAACTTGAAGAATATCGATTTCAGATTCCATGATCTTCAGAAGATGATCCAAACGATTTTTAATTTTTAATGTTTCTAAAATTGTTTGCTTCTCTTCTAACTTTAACGTGAGATGCGCTGCGATCATATCTGCCAGCCTGCCAGGATCTGTAATAGCAGCAAGAGATGTTAAGATTTCAGGAGGAATTTTTTTATTTAATTTAACGTATTGATCAAACTGTGAGAATACTGTCCTCATTAATGCTAATGATTCTTTATCTTTAGGTTCAGGGATATTGATTTCATCGAATCGAGCGACGAAACAAGCCTCTTGGTCAAGTACTTCTTTAATTTTTACGCGGCTTAAACCTTCAACTAAAACCTTGACTGTGCCGTCAGGTAATTTAAGCATCTGAAGAATAGATGCAACGGTGCCGTATTCGTAAAGATCTTTGGCATCAGGCTCATCTTTACTTGCAGATTTTTGAGCTACTAAAATTATCTTTTTATCTTTATCAGATGCAATTTCTAAAGCTTTTACAGATTTTGTTCGTCCAACAAACAGTGGAATCACAAGATGCGGATAAACAACTACATCCCTTAAAGGTAAGAGGGGCATGAAATCTTGCTGGGGATCTTTAATTTTAATTTCTTGAGCCATTAGGAGCTTTCATAAGCGTTAATTAATCTTAAACATTGGGTCAGTTTATAATATTTCAAGGCCTTACTGACCAACTGCGAAGCTTATTTTTTTCCTGAAACTTGTTTCTTTTCTGAGAATAAAAGTATAGGTTTGCTTGATTGTTCGATCACACCATCATCAATGACAACCTTTTCAAGATTCTTAATTGAGGGTAATTCATACATCGTATCTAATAAAACATGCTCCATAATTGAGCGAAGACCGCGCGCTCCCGTCTTTCGTTCTAGCGCTTTTTTTGCAATTAGCCTGAGTGCTGAAGTTCTAAATTCTAGCGATACATGTTCCATCGCGAAAAGTTTAATATATTGTTTGGTTAACGCATTTTTAGGCTCGGTAAGAATCTGAACTAGAGCATCTTCACTTAAGGACTCAAGAGTTGCAACAACAGGAAGTCTTCCTATAAATTCAGGAATTAAACCAAATTTAATTAGATCTTCCGGCTCAACATCTTTAATGACATCACCGATTACTTTAGCATCTGCCTTACTATTTACTTGAGCTCCAAAACCAATGCCACCTTTTTCTGATCTTTGTTTAATAATTTTTTCTAGCCCATCAAAAGCACCACCACAAATAAACAATATATTTGTAGTGTCGAGCTGAACAAATTCTTGATTTGGATGTTTGCGACCACCCTGAGGCGGAACTGAAGCGACAGTGCCCTCAATAAGTTTTAAAAGAGCTTGCTGAACACCCTCTCCTGATACATCTCTTGTAATTGAAGGATTTTCAGATTTTCTTGAAATTTTATCGACTTCATCGATATAAACAATCCCTCTTTGGGCCTTTTCAATATCGTAATCACATTTTTGTAATAATTTTTGCATGATGTTTTCAACATCTTCACCAACATAACCAGCTTCAGTAAGTGTTGTTGCATCTGCCATTACAAAAGGAACATCAAGTAATTTTGCTAGCGTTTGTGCTAAAAGTGTTTTTCCGGAACCTGTGGGACCAATAAGAAGAATATTACTTTTAGAAATTTCAACATCTTTGTGTTCAATATCTATCTCAGAATTACTATCTCTAAGTCTTTTGTAATGATTGTAAACAGCCACAGCTAAAGTTTTTTTAGCGCTTGTTTGTCCAATGACATGCTCATCAAGTTGATCACAAATTTCTTTTGGTGTGGGAAGCTGATCGTGATCTTTAGCTTCTTTTGAAGGGCTTTTAACTTCTTCTTTAATAATGTCATTACATAAATCAACGCACTCATCACAGATGAAGACAGAAGGACCTGCAATTAGTTTTTTTACCTCATGCTGACTTTTGCCACAGAATGAGCAATAGAGTAATTTTTCGTTATCGCTTTTAGTAGCCATAAATAGATAACATCAAATGACTTGGGATCTCTTTGAAATAACTTGGTCTACCATACCATAATCTACAGATTGCTCAGCACTTAAGAAGTTATCTCTATCTGTATCAGCAGCAATTTTTTTAAGTGTTTGCCCAGTATGGGTTGCTAGGATTTGATTTAACTTTTCTTTTAAAAATAAAATTTCTTTTGCGTGTATTTCTATGTCTGATGCTTGCCCTTGGAATCCACCTAAAGGCTGATGAATCATTACGCGAGAATTAGGTAAACAGAACCGTTTTCCTTTTTGCCCTGCAGCAAGTAATAAAGCACCCATGCTGGCCGCTTGTCCAATACATAAAGTACTTACATCAGGTTTAATAAATTGCATTGTGTCGTAAATAGCCATTCCTGCCGTGACAGAACCGCCTGGGGAATTGATATACAAAGAGATGTCTTTATCGGGATTGTCTGCTTCTAGAAAGAGTAACTGGGCAACAATAACATTCGCTGTCATGTCATCTACGGGACCTACTAAAAAAATGACACGCTCTCTTAAGAGTCGCGAATATATATCGTAAGCTCGCTCACCTCGACCGCTTTGCTCAATCACCATAGGCACATAGCCTAAATTATTTGGGGTTGTATAAGCCATAATTATGCTTTAGCTGGTCCAGACATAAGCTCATCAAATGTTGTTTTTTTATTTTGCACTTTACACTGCGTCATAAACCACTCAACTACATTTACTTCAGTTGCAAGAGCTGTTGGCTCTTCAAGTCTTGAAGGTTCGGCATAAAACCATTGAACAGCTTCTTCTGTGTCATCAAAATTAAGTGCAAACTCATTCACCATCGCTTTAATTTGATCTGCAGTAGCGCGCAAATTATTTTTTTCTACAATTTCAGCGAGAATCAGTCTGAGCTTGCATGTTTTCTTCGCTTGATCTTCAAACATTGAGGGTTCTAATTTGAATTGTTTTAAATCAGCTCCACGCTGTTTTAAATTAGCGTAGGTCGATTGAGCCATGCGATTGATTTCAACATTAATTAATGTTTTAGGTAAATCTGCCTTACAAATATCTAATAACTGAGTAAAGACCTGCTCTTTTAATTTAATTTTTACTCTTTTGTCTAATTCTTGCTCTAGACTTTGTTTAATTTCTTCACGCATTTGATCAACATTACCATCAACAACGCCTAGCGATTGCGCAAACTGCGCATTAACTTCTGGAAGCTTAGGTTTTGCAATTAAAATAAAATTCACATTATATTGAACTGTTTTTCCTGCTAATTCTTTGGGGTTATGTGTTTCTGGATAATTCACTTCAAATGTTTTGGACTCACCTGCTTTTCCACCAACAAGATGATCATCAAAAATTGCGAAACGAGAATCGTCACCAAGGATAATCTGAATAGGTTTATCGCCTGTCGTTTCAACTTGTTTGTCATTAATAAAGGAAGTTAAAGTTAAAGTAAGTCGATCGCCTTTAGCGGAAGCTTCTTTAGACTCAATAAATTGGGCTCTTTGTTTAAGAAGGACATCGATGGTTTTATTCACATCTTTATCGGTAATTTGAGCGTCAGGCTTATCAATTGAAGCAGCTTTAAAGTCGCCTAAAGTGACTTCAGGGAATACTTCGAATGTCGCTGTATATTCAAAATCTTCATTTACTTGATTAAGGGGCTTATGCTGAATATTAGGCATGCCAACAACACGCAGTTTATTTTCTTGAATAGCTTGGCCAAATGAAGTCTCAATAGCTTCAGAGAAAACTTCTTCTTTTACTTGAGGACCATATTGTTGCTCAATCATCTTTAGAGGCGCTTTACCGGGTCTAAAACCAGGAACTTTTGCTGTTCGAGTTAGACGTTGAAAACGACTCGACATCTCTTTTTGAAGAGGTTCGACAGGCACTTTAACGGTTATGCGTCTTTCTAAATTACTTAATGTTTCAACTGCTGTAGCCATACTTAAAATTCCCTAAAATTCATATCTGTGGTGCGAAAGGAGAGACTCGAACTCTCACGCCTTGCGGCGCTGGAACCTAAATCCAGTGCGTCTACCAATTCCGCCACTCTCGCGATGATTAAAAAAGTTATATATAACAAAAATTTAGCTCTATTTTATAACAAGTTAGTCTTTATCTAAAAGGAATAATTCAATGAATCAATGAAATACGTAGATATTTTGATTTAAGATGTCATAAATTATTAGAAACTATAAAGTCACAAACCCAAAAGATTCAAATTGAAAACACGAGCCCTTAAATTGCAATTTCTCCCGTCCCTATTTTTCGTATGTCTTATAGCCTTCTATCTATCGGGCTGCAATTTTATCAGTTATGAGACCAAACCTATTGCGAATCAACAGGTTATTGAAAAAATCACCGCCAAAGATCCAGAAGATCCGAGATTTAAAGAATTTTTAAAAATTCAGGGATTTAAGGAGGATAGCCTTCCAATTAAAGAATGGGGGCTTAATGAGCTTATGCTTTGCGCACTTTTTTTCAACCCAAGAATTGAAATTGCAAAAAAAGAATGGGATGTTGCAAAGATTCAAGAAATGATCGCTCCAATTAAAGCGCCCTCCTCTGTTGGTTTTGAAAGCGGAAGACAAACTACAGGCGTCAAAGAAAACTCAAGAGATGCTTTTGGATTAAGTTTAACAACGTTATTTGAAACAGCTGATAAAGCTAAAATTAGAGAGGAAAGAGCAAGAAATCAGTCTTTGATCAAACGCTTAGAGCTAAGAAAGCTCGCATGGGATATTAAAACAGATCTCACATTAAATTATCTTCGCTATCATCAACTTTTAAATCTTCAAATAATAAGAAGCGAAATTAAACTGCAAAATGAAATCTTAAATATGTTGAAAAAAAGAAAGTCACTTGGGCTAAGTTCATCAATAGATAGCAATTTCAATCAAATTGAACTGAATAAAAACATACAAAAATTAAATGAGGAGCAATACCAACTTAATGAAACAAAATCAAAATTAGCCTCGATTTTAGGTATATCAGCAGAAAAACTTAATACAATGAGAATTGCAAATATAAATATGGATCAAAGCATTGAGATCTTCAGCAAAACGCTTGATGATGAAACAAAACAACGGGATGTTATCAATCTTGGGCTTTTTAATCGTATTGATTTAAGAATAGCTTTAGCAAAATATGCAGTTTCGGAATCGCAACTAAAATTAAATGTAGCAAATCAATATCCAGATATTAGATTTTCACCTGCTTATATTTTTGATTACGGATCCAGCAAATGGCTTCTTGGTGTAACTTCACTAATTCCAACAGTGGAAAAAAATAAAAATCTAGTTGAAGAAGCAAAAAAACTAAGGGACATTGAAAGCTTACAAGTTGAAAAAATCCAAACGTCTATCATTAATGAACTCGCAAAACTAAGAGATAATTATATAAATGCAAAAGATATGGTGAGAAAAGATACTGAAGATCTATCTGCTGCAAATGAGTTAGAAAATTCAATTGAAAGTAAATTTAACCAGGGTGAAATTGACCGAATTGAATTAACTCAACAAAAATTAATTACTATGCAATATAAGCGAAGATTTTATACCAACAAAATTACACTAATGAAAATAGGATTTGATTTTGAAGCGCTTTTACAAGAACCTCTAAACACTAATAAAAATAATGAAAAATAAACTGAATGCCTTTCTTGTAATCCAAGCAATACTAATCCTGATTCTGGTTTGGTTATTAACTTATTTCGGCCGAGATGAATTTAACAATATAAAACCTAATTCAGATATTTCAAAAAACACTCAAAGTTTAATAAAGTCAGCCAATGGGGTTAACTATATAACTCTTAGCCCAGAAATACAGTCAAATAGTGGAATAAAGACCCAACCGGTTCAAACTTCAGATTACATAAAGAATCTTACAAATTATGCAACAGTCCTTAGCATTGACTTATTGATTGAACAAAAAAATAGATTTAATGAAATTAAAAATCAAATAAGCCTCTTATCCAATGAGTTAGAAAGGGATAAAAAAAATTACGAAAGATTCAAAGCTCTTAATGATGATAATAAAAACGTATCAGACAAAGCTTTACAAGAAATGAAAGTCAATTTTGAAAATACAAAAATAAAACTTCAGACCACCCAAGAACTTATAACTGGGATTAAGCAAAATATTAGAGCTCAATGGGGAGAAATAATACTATCGATGATTGATGCTGGGGCACGAAAAGAATTATTTGAATTTCTTGTTCAAGGAAAGGCAAGGATTATAAAAGTAACATTACCTGAAAATGCTGATAATCAACCTCCGAAAAATATTAGTTTAGCTTTAATCGACAATCTAAATGAAAAATTTTTAGCAAGTTATCTTGCAGAATCGCCTACATTAGATAAGTCGATAAAAGGAAAAACTTATTTTTACATTGTTTATAGCAATCAATTAAGAATTGATTCCAAAGTAATTGCAAATCAAGTTCAAGATAAACTATCTTCTGAATCCGGCAAGTACTTAGCAATTCCAAAAGAAGCAGTAATATGGAACTCAGGCCAAGCATGGGTTTACGTTCAATCAAGTGAAAATAAATTTTTCCGTAAATCTATTGAAACAAATACTGAGAGCTCAAATGGTTGGATTGTCAAAGAGAATCAAATTAAAGAAAATGACCTTATTGTAATTAATGGCGCTCAACTTTTACTCTCGGAAGAATTTAAATATCAAATAAAAAATGAAAACGATGATTAAATCAAAATGATGTCTTCTATCGTAAAGTTTTCAATAAGATATACAGGGGTCATCATCGGCCTTGCAGTTATTGCAATAATATTTGGGTTATACCAAATTACCAGAAGTCCCTTGAATGTTTTTCCTGAGTTTGCTCCTAACCAAGTTATTATTCAAACAGAATCTCCAGGACTTTCATCTGATTTAGTAGAGTCGCTCGTTACCCTACCTATTGAGAAAAATTTAGGGGGAACTATCGGCATTGAAACAATAAGATCCCAATCCATCCCTGGACTATCGGTTATCACAATCATTTTTAATGAGCAGACAGACATCTATAGAAATAGGCAGGTAATTTCTGAAAGACTTGCTTCGATTTCAAGCAGTATGCCTCCAGGTATTATCCCTAAAATAACGCCACTAACATCGGCAGCATCATCAGTTTTGGGTATTGGAATTACATCAAAAACAAAATCTTTAACTGAAATTAGGACAGTGACTGATCGAGTAATTATTCCTCATCTCTTGTCAATCCCAGGCGTTGCAGATGTAAATATATTTGGTGGCAAAGTTAAGCAATATCAAATTGAAATCCAGCCAGAAAAATTGATTCAATCAAATATTTCGATTGAACAAATAATTAATGCGGCTAGCAAGTCTTCTGGGGTAAGAGGGGCAGGTTTCATTGAAAATAGCAATCAAAGAATTATTGTTAATACAGAAGGCCAATCTAAATCTTTAGAAGATATTGGTAAAACACCTGTAATTAGTAATAAAAATCAGATCATTTATCTTAAAGATCTAGCTGTGATCAAAGAAGGGTCAGTCCCCACGATCAGCGCAGCATCAATCAATGGTGAGGAAGGAATTTATTTATCTGTCCAAGGCCAGTTGGGTTCTGACACTTATAAACTCACCCAGCTAATTGAGGCAGCAGTTTTAGATATAAAACCATCACTTCTTGATCAAGACATTCAAATCAACCCCGAATTATTTAGACCTGCAAATTTTATTGATGCTTCGATAAAGGGCGTTCGTCTTGACATATTAATTGGCTCATTGCTTGTTATTATAATTTTATTTTTATTTTTATTTAACCTAAGAACGGCTTTTATATCAGCAACAGCAATACCACTTTCACTTCTAAGTGCAATTATTGTTTTAAGCTATTTTAATCTTGGTTTAAATATTATGGTTTTAAGCGGTCTCGCTATTGCTCTGGGCGAGGTTGTTGATGACGCTATAATTGATTCTGAAAATATTTTTAGGCGATTAAAAGAAAATATAAAATTAAAGAATCCACTACCAATTAGCAAGGTTGTTTACGACGCATCAATGGAAGTGAGAAGTTCTGTAGTATATGCCACGATGATTGTTGTAACTGTTTTTCTTCCCCTTCTTTCGTTAAATGGCGTTGCTGGAAAACTTTTTGGCCCGTTGGGTATTGCATACATCCTATCAATATTAGCTTCTTTAGTTGTCGCGCTCACAGTCACCCCTGCTCTATCTTACCTCCTTCTTGGTAAATCAAACTTCAAGTCATCTGAATCACCATTAATGTCTTACATAAAGAATAAGTACATTGATGTACTTCATTTCATAGAAAAGAAATCAACTGCAATCATTTTGCTAACGTTCACATTTATCTTAATAGGATTTTCGTTAGTCCCATTATTTAAAACACAATTCATTCCTCCACTTCACGAGGGTCACTTCATTATGCATATGACTACACTTCCGGGGACCTCAGAAAAAGAATCCTTGCGCATAGGAAACGAAATAAGTAAAAAAATTCGTGATATAACCGGGGTGAAATCTGTTGCACAGTGGGTAGGTAGATCACCAATGGGCGCTGATACATTTGGGACGCATTATAGTGAATTTGAAATTGAACTTAAAAATTCAGACGGGCCAACACAAGATAAAATCTTAGAGCAAATTGAAGACTTAACACAAAATAATAATTATGTAGGACTAAATTTTGCTATTAATACATTCTTAACAGAACGTATCGAAGAGACGATTTCAGGTTACTACTCTTCGGTAGTAATCAATATTTTTGGCACAAATCTTGACACTATTGACCAAGATACTCAAAAAATATCTTCTACTCTGGCTTCTATTAAGGGTGCAAAAAATATTAATATAGTATCCCCTGCTGGTACTCCTCAAATTACGATACATTTTTTATCTGAAAAATTAAGCCAATGGGGTATTCAAAAAACCGATCTTCTGAATGCTATTCGTGCAGCGTTTGAAGGACTTCCAGTAGCGCAAGTATACGAAGGAAATGCAAAGGTAAATATTTCTATTATTTTAAACAAAAACTTTCGAGATGATATTACAGATATTCAAAAATTACCTATCATGGCAGCAGATGGCAAAATTGTTGAGCTAGGACAAGTTGCCTATATTGCTCAAGAAAACGGAAGGTCTAAAATTCTTCATCAAGGAGGAAAGCGCATTCAAACTATAACAGCTGATATTGATGAAAGAGATATTAATGATTTTAATAATGATCTAAAGAGTGAACTAAATAAACTTAAGTTAAATCAAGGTAACTACTATGAAATTACTGGGGCAGCTCAGGCGAATGCAAAATCACAAGAGGAACTTATAGTCCACTCTATTATTGCAGGTGCAGGCATACTACTAATGCTATATATAGCTTTTGGAAATCTGCGCAATTTATTACTTACATTATTTAATCTACCTTTTGCATTAATTGGGGGTGTATTTGCTGTTAGTTTTAATGCAGGTTGGATATCTATTGGCTCACTTGTTGGGTTTGTAACGCTTTTTGGAATTACCTTACGAAATTCAATAATGCTGATATCTCATTACCAACATTTAATTAATGTTGAGAATCACACTTGGAATTTGGAAACATGTATTAAAGGGGCTTCTGAAAGACTTCCTTCTATTTTAATGACTGCTATTGTCACTGCATTAGGTTTGCTTCCATTGGCTCTGGGAAGCGGTCAGCCAGGTAAGGAGATTGAAGGTCCTATGGCTAGTATTATTGTAGGCGGCCTTGTCACATCTACTATATTGAATCTTCTAATACTGCCAAGCATTATGTTACATTTTGGAAAATTCGAAAAAGAAGAATAAATTAATTTTCTTTAAAGAAATCAATCCATTTTTTAATATTAGAAGCCTTGTAAGCAATTTCATCAAATTCGCTTTTTGGATTCGATTGAGCAACAATCCCTCCTCCCGAATAGAAATGAAGCGTGTTATCTTTTTTGATCAATGTACGAATTGCAATATTAGTATCCATTTGGCGATTAAACCCGATATAGCCAATCGAGCCACAATAAATGTCACGTCTATGGGGTTCTAACTGATCAATAATTTCCATTGATCTAATTTTTGGAGTCCCTGTAATGGACCCTCCAGGAAAAGAATCTTTAAGTAACTTAGGCAGAGATGAGTGAGGCTTTAAAATACCTTCTACTATACTTTCAAGATGATGCACATTGCTATATGACTTGAGTTCACAAAGCGCTTTAACATTTACACTTCCAGGAATACAATTTTTACCCAGATCATTGCGTAATAAATCAACAATCATTAAATTTTCCGCGCGATCTTTTTCGCTCTTAAGTAAGCGCTCTGCATTCTCTTTATCTATTGAAGGATTTGGATCTCTCGGCTCAGTGCCCTTAATAGGCCTCGTTTCAACATTTCCATCCGTTGATTTAATAAACCTCTCAGGAGATCCACATAAAACATCAAAATCTTCATGATGTAAATAGGCCATAAAAGGTGAGCGATTAATTGTTCTTAATTTTTTATATCCTGTCCAGCCACTACCTTCACACTGAGCATGATATTTATTGGAAATATTTATTTGGTAACAGTCGCCTGCTTTAATAAAAGCTAAAATTTTATTTACAATCAACTCGTAGGCATTGAAATCTAAAAGTGGTTTAGTTGATGAGCGAGTCTTAAATGAGTGATGACTAGCTTTTGCATTCTTAAATTTTTCAGCAAGATCGTTTAGATAATTATTTGTATCTTTATTTAATAAATGAGATGCAATACATGCTTTTTTTTCTTGATGATCTACAATCAAAGCCCAGTCATAGATACCAACCATCATAAGGGGAATGCCAACATGATCTTTATCGTTCTGAACGTATGTTTGGCCTAATTCGTAAGAAAAGTATCCTAAAGCTCCTCCAGTAAAGGGTAGCGAGGAATTTTGAACTTCAAATCGCGCAAGAACTTTATCTAAAACATCAAAAGCATTTTCCTTAACAATTTTTTTTTGATTGTCTTCTTCAATGCTGACAGTATTTTCATCTGCGATTATTTTGATAAATGGACGGCTGACCATAATGTCGAATCTAGATTTATCTGAAATATTTTTATCTAAATCATCATGAATACCGCTATCTAAATAGCAAGACCATGAATCATCAGCAATAGCTTCAAAATAAACGGAGCTATCCGAAAAGTAAGGAATGAAATGAGGTGTGTATTATTCAACGGCTGTTGAGATTTAAACTTAATGATCTGAAATTATATGCTGATTAAATAATTAAGGGCGCATAAAGCGCCCTTAATTATTTAATGCCTTATAGAAATTTACTCTAGGTTTGCGTGAATTGCGCGCATACCTTCTTCAGTCAATCCTTTAGCATGAATTAATTCTGAAATAACTGCTTCAAGGTAGATCAATGTAGATAATTCAAATGAAGTGCCCATAGGCATTCCTTGGGTAAGACCAAAAGAATCATCATTACCAATTTGTACAGTTAAATCAGCCATATCCGACATAGGTGATTTATTTTTCATTGAAACAACAACAATCTTAGCGCCTTTTGATTTAGCAGTTTCAAGAAGCGGCAAAAGTGTTTTTGTGCCTCCAGAACCTGAAATCACTAGAAATAGATCGCCTGCTTTAATTGCTGGCGTCACAATTTCGCCCACCATATTAACCTGATAGCCACTATGCACGAGACGCATTGCAAAAAAGCGTGAAACAAGTCCTGATCGCCCAGCGCCACCTACAAAAATACGACCTGCTTCATCTATAAGCTTAAGAAGCTTAGCCGCATTACTTTGCTCAGTCACTGCTAAAACGCTTGAAATTTTATCTAATAGTAATTTTTGATGCATGTTGAACCCTTTTTATTTAAAAATAAACAGCCTATAAAAAAAATCCCGACTCATTGCTAAGTCGGGACTTGATTTAGTTCATCAATAATTGTTTCTTAACAATTATCCATGAGCAATTTTTGTGATTTCTGCAGCAGCAGCAGCTGGATCAGCAGCGCCGTAAATTGCAGCACCAGCAACAATAATAGATGCACCAGCATCTTTAACTTGCTGAGTCGTAGCAGCTTTAACACCACCAGCAACTGAGATTTTAACGCCAGTTTTTAAACCAGCAATCATAGCTAAGTCAGCAAAAGGAGTGTGACCAGCAGCTTGTGCATCAAGACCAGTGTGAACACCGATAATTTGAACGCCTGCAGCAACACATTCTTTTGTTAAAGCTTCTTTGTTTGCAACGTTGATCATGTCAACTTGAACTTCTTTACCATATTTCTTAGCAGCAGCAACTACGCCTTTGATTGTAGCAATGCCTGAAGCGCCAAGAACTGTACAGATGTCTGCGCCAGCTTTGTAGAATGGTTCAGACTCATATTCACCTGCATCCATTGTTTTTAAGTCAACAAGGATTTGGTTCTTTGGGAATTTTGCTTTTAATGTTTCAAGAAGCTTGATACCGTTATGCTTAATGCATGGTGTACCAATTTCAAGGATGTCTACGTGTGGAGCAACTTTAGCTGCTAATGCAACTGTTGCGTCAAAATCTAATGAATCTAATGCCATTTGTGTTAAAGCCATGGTTTTTCTCCGTATTTATTACAAGTTTTCTAAAATAGTTCGTTGCTAAAAGGAAGTTTGAACTTCATGAAGCAGGAAACCGATCATATAGGGCTAATCATTTTGTGTCAATAATCAACCCTACTCACTCTATAGTCATTTAAGGTCATTTTTATGACAATAAATGGTTTATAGCTTTTCGTTTAAAGCTGTTTCGAGTTTGTTTTGATCCACTACGAAACCACGAATACCTTCTGAAAGTTTTTCAGTTGCCATCGCATCTTCATTCAATGCAAAGCGGAATTCATCCTCAGTCATTTTAGCTGGGGCTGATTTTGTAGCGCCGCCGTCTTTGAGGAGCCTTGGTAAATCTCCCTGGGTTGCTTCAAGCTCCTGAAGTAAATTTGGTGCAATTGTTAAACGATCACAACCAGCCAGTGCTGTAATTTCACCAATATTTCTAAAGGAAGCGCCCATCACAACTGTTTTATATCCATGCTCTTTATAGTAAGCATAAATTTTACGAACTGATATAACGCCTGGATCTTCTTCTGATGTATATGTATTCCCAGTTTTAGCTTTATACCAATCAAGGATACGACCCACGAATGGAGAAATAAGGAATACGCCAGCTTCAGCGCACGCACGCGCTTGGCCAAAACCAAATAGAAGCGTTAAGTTACAGTTGATACCTTCTTTTTCTAAGATTTCACCTGCTTTAATACCTTCCCATGTAGATGCCAATTTAATAAGCACACGATCTTTTTTAACGCCAGCTTCATCATAAAGGCCTATTAATTTTCTACCTTTTTTAACCATTGCATCAATATTAAATGATAAACGAGCATCTACTTCAGTAGAAATGCGGCCAGGAATATGTTTTAGGATCTCAAGTCCTACAAGAACAGCCAACTTATCAGCGGCATCTTCAACTTGCTGAGCTTTATTGCTACTTTTTGATTTTGCATAAGCAATAGCTTCTTTAATCATTGGCTCGCATTGAGGAAGCGTACTTGCCTTTAAAAGTAAAGATGGGTTAGTCGTAGCATCGTAAGGTTTTACTGTTTTAATTGCTTCCACGTCACCAGTATCTGCAACGATCGTTGTCATGCCTTTTAATTGTTCTAATAATGTTGCCATTGCTTTAAATCTCCAAAAAATGATGTCTTTGAAATCGGATCGTAAATTATATATGAATTGACTTGCAATCTCGTGATTTCAAAACTTGTTTTACACATTAGACAGCTCATTTAAGGGCGAATCAACGCATCCAAATGAAATATCTTATAAAATAATCACTTTAATGAAAGTTAACGTATTTTGTTTACTTTTAATCTAATTTTAACGTTATTTAGTCACATTTAACGTAATATATGCTCTATTTTAGGCCACATACTGATCGTCCATTCTTACTACCCCAAGAAATGAAAGGGTTAGGATGAGTATTCAGATGACAATAAGGTGTTAATTTGGCAAAATGACGTCTTTTTATGACACCTACCATTAAAGATTTTGAAGTTAAGATCTTTGTCGTAAAAACCAATTAAACTTAAAACATCATTATAAAAAGTTCAATGTTAAGTTCTTCTCGTTATTAACCTAAGGGCCCTTATGTCAGCACATGTCATTCCATTAGAAAATCTTCGAAATACAGACGTCGGTTCTGTTGGAGGGAAGAATGCATCTCTAGGTGAAATGATTTCTCAGCTTCATGCTAAAGGTGTTCGAGTGCCAACCGGATTTGCAACAACAGCGCATGCATTTAGAGAATTCTTAGCGCATAACAAACTTGATGAAAAGATTGCTAATGAACTGAAAACATTAAATACAGACGATACGACTGCATTAGCAATTAGCGGTAAAAAAATTAGGCAATGGATTGTTGATACGCCCTTCCCTTCTGACCTAGAAAAGTCTATTGAAGAAAATTACACACGACTGATTAAAAATTCTGCAGACGGTACAACATTTGCAGTTAGATCTTCTGCTACAGCAGAGGACTTGCCTGATGCTTCCTTCGCTGGCCAGCAAGAAAGTTTCTTGAATATTCATGGTGTAGAACATATTAAGCACGCCATTAAAGAAGTGTTTGCATCACTTTATAACGATCGCGCTATTTCATACCGCGTGCACAAAGGTTTCGTGCATGCTGATGTTGCAATTTCAGCAGGTGTGCAACAGATGGTAAGAAGTGATATTGGCTGCTCAGGTGTGATGTTTACGATTGACACCGAATCTGGATTTAAAGATGTTGTATTTATAACAGCCTCTTACGGGTTAGGTGAAACAGTTGTTCAAGGCGCTGTTAATCCAGATGAGTTTTACGTTTTCAAACCTCTTCTAAAGGAAGGTAAACCAGCAATCGTAAGACGCTCTATTGGATCTAAAAAAATTAAAATGGTTTTTAGTGATGCTACGCAAGCTGGAAAAAGTACACATACAATTGACGTAGATCCTAAAGAAAGTGATTCGTTTAGCTTAAACGATCAAGATATTCTAGAACTTGCTCAATATGCCGTCACTATTGAATCTCATTATGGATGTCCTATGGATATTGAATGGGGCAGAAATGGTTTAGATGGAAAAATTTATATCCTCCAGGCAAGACCGGAAACCGTAAAGTCTCAATCAAAAAATGCGGTTGAAGTTTTTAAATTAAAAG